>Ga0209700_100227_pt1 | contig 95104 bp, 44 predicted proteins | sample SiratroredBW_FD_187528 | JGI IMG/M metagenome (GOLD analysis project Ga0209700, IMG submission 187528) | Root nodule microbial communities of legume samples collected from California, USA - Siratro red BW (SPAdes) (version 2) | ecosystem: Host-associated > Plants > Roots > Nodule | place: USA...
TTTTTTTTTTTCAAAAAAAAAAAAAAAAAAAACTTTATCGTTTTAAAAGTAGAAGCAAAATATTATCTGGCAATAAATCAAAACCAAATACTAGTAAAACACTTCCCTCGTTAGCAAAATTTTAATAAATTCCTTAACCATTACCACCAGTAACTAGTTTATAGTTTTACAAGAGAAAAGAAACAGATTTTAATTTTTTTTGCATTAGTGAAATTGTAAAATCTATTTTACCCCCCACCCTCCCCCATGAATACTATAAAAATCATACCGACAACGTGAAATTGGATTATATATACTGTTAGTGCTGCAGTAACGTTGTACTGTATTTTAATTTTTTACTTCCTACATTGTTAATTATTTTTTAAATTTTTTAGTATTTATATTCTTTCTATATATAAATTAGAATAGGTGTGTGCTTTTCAGAATTATTTTCTTATGGAAACATTTTCACGAGCTTTTCTTTATCAATATAAGTTCAAGGCGCTTCTCTTAATTTCTAATTAAATTTTTAATAATTAAATTTTTTAATAGTTAAATATAATCTTGTATTATAATATATTATTTTTTATCATAAATCTAACTCCATTATTAATTTTAATTGTGGCAATTTATATATATTTCAGAATATTTATGTATTATAAATGTTAGCTACGTAAAATAAATATTTATCATATGCATTCTTAAACATGCTAAAATACTGGCACTAAAAATTAATATAATTCCTTCATTTCTATAGATAAATTGGAATTTAAGATTATCGATATTTTATCGATCCTATATTGAATTCATTTTTAAAATTTTGAATTCGCACATCATAATAACAGTAAGGATGAGTTTTAATTCAAATAATCTATTAACATAACTTCTCCTCGTATATAAAACTTTCTTACATTTAATTTGCATTTATCTAAAGTAAAAAATATTCAGTACTAAGAATGTAAATATTTAATTGTTCTTAATTTATTTTCATTTATAATTTTCAATCGAATTAAAGAAAACTCAAACAATTACCTGGTGTATTTTCTCAAATTTAATTTTTGTGTATTGTAATTGTAAATGTAAAACTTTAGACGGTTCACTAATTAAAATTCAACATAGATTCGACTTTCTTAATTGATACAACAGTCTATATTACCGATGCATAATGATGACATTGATATAGGTGTTTAACACAAGCACAGTCGTTAAGGATTATCCTGGGGCTAGCCAGCAATGTTTTGCGAACTCACTTTCTCTGAAAATTATTATTATTCTGATAGTATTGTTGTGGAGGATCAACCCCCCAGAAACCATTCAGGACTTGTTTTTCCTGGGGGACGAAAGAAGAAGTCGCTGGTGACTGTTGCACTGACTGGGACTTCTCCCCTATGTTATTGTGAAATGAGATACCACTATGAGAAGTGCTGGAAAATCCAAAATCCGGCACTGTTGAGACACCCCCTCTTTGGACATGGCTATGAGCACGTTCCTGGAAACATGGTGGAATTGTTATATTTTCCTCTACTGGTATTGCTCCTGAAAGAGTATTAAATGCAAATTCTAGGCATGGATCTGACCAAGAATCCATAAATGAAGCACCGAATTCTCTTTCAGAATTATCGTAGTTTATTGTTTCAGGTTGTGGTTCTTCTTCAAGAATTGTTTTGTTTATATCAATTTCTATTGCGTTCCCAGCTTTAATACGTTGGGGTTCTCTTTCATTAGAATTCCTGGTTATACTGTCTCCATTTTTGTAAGACTCTCTTGTATCAAACTTTGGATCAGTTCCACAAGATGTGGAGTAGGTCGTCACCTCAGTCTGGTTCAGGACTTCTTTTGATGTGTGGCAGACAGTATTAAACTCATTCTTGGTCTGGGATTGGTAGAGATTATAACGTGTTTCTGCATTGATGCTCTTCTGCTCCATACTATGAAGTGACTCCTTATTTGAGGGGTCACTAACATCAGGAGTCACAACAGGTAAAATGTCCGCAGCTGGTGCATCAACTGGCAAAGCACCAGAAAGAGTCTTAATTGCAAATTCCAGGCAAGGATCTGACCAGGAGTCCCCAAAAGGTGTGGAGAACTGTGAATATGATCTTTCATCATCGATATTTTCATCTTCATGCCTCTGCATTTGCTCATTGGGAACCGTTTGGGCATCATATGACTTCTCACTCTTGTTCAATGATTCACCACATGATGTTTTCAACCTGTCAGATGCCTGGACAACAAGTTTGGATTCTTCCCTGTCATAAGGATGCCCAGACACTCCATCAGTTAAACTCGCAGTAGCAGCTACTTTGTCATTGCAAGACTTTTGAGGGGCGTATTCAACAGCTTTTTCAGTAGGAAGTACCTCGGGTTCATTGCCAGCAAGTCGCTTTGACAACCGCCTTGGCACTGTAAGGTCCTTTTTGTTCTTGGATTTCTTTGAATTTACACGTAAGGTTTTGTCACTGATGTTTCCTGTAACATTCTCAACCAACTTATTTTTGGGAGATGTATCAGTTTCAGAAACCCTGGCATGTCCGTTGTCAGTTGAATCTTCAACCGGTAATGCACCTGTGAGGGTCTGAATTGCAAATTCCAAGCATGGGTCAGACCAAGAATAATGAAATGCAAAGGATTGCACACCTTCTGATTTCTCATCGTTATTTATTTCTTCGTCATCAAATTTCTTCAGTTGATTGCTAGTTGTGGGTGTGGCTTCGGGAAGTTTTCTGCCTTTATTTGACGACTCTCCATTTATTGATGCATGATCTGCAAGCTCCATAACTGGCTGACCATCACTTTGCTGCAAGGTTGCTTTGACCTCACCTTTAGACTTCTTACTTTTATAAGCTTTTTTGTGGGAAATGGAGTTGCTCATCAGCTTGGGTTGAAATCCAGCTAATCGTTTTGAAGCACGACAAAAAATCTGTTCCTCTTTCTTGGGTCTGGATTTGTTTGAGTTCAAGAGCACCTTTCCTTGCTCTTTATACGAACGCTCAATTTCGAGGACACCAGTCGGCTGCTGAGATGATTTATTTGTCAAATCAGTGTCTAAAATACTTATATTTTTGCCCAAGTTTCTTTTAGGAACTTTTAGAGCCTGTTTATTAGCCACACAGGTCAACTGGTCAGGTTCAGCCCCAGAAAGTCTCCGTGAAAAACGGCGAGCCACATTGAACTCCTTGGTTTTGGATGAACTACGGTTGCTATGACTCTTTTCACTAGCATGCTCCATCATATTCACAACGTGGTTCTTATCCAGCATATCATCTGCAGGATTTAAGTAAAAATCCATCTTCATCAGAGAACTTCTTTTTCTGATTCTTTCAACAATATAACTTTTATCAGCACTAAGCTACCTGAATCAAATGTTTTCATCATTTTAGGAGTGCGCGCAGTTGCATGCTCTAACGATTGGCTCTTGACAACAGGTTCACCTAGGAGAACAGGAGCAACCATCATTCTAGAAGAATCTGTCACATCTTGCCCTTTTTTTGAGTAATTAGCATCTGGCAATTCTAAGACGCTTTCGTTATACATTTCTCGGCCTGCTAACAAGTTTTAAATATACAGAAATGGGTTTAAAATGTAAATGGTATAATACTTATCTTTGTCATTTGGATAGCCTTGTAGAATAAACTATCAGATAATTCTAAAAATAATCATTTTGTGAGTTCTTACCTACAAAATGCCGGCCATTTGTTGCAGACTGCTTTAGTTTCTGTTTTTTGCCAATAGATGATGGCTATTTTGAACAAAAAACAAAACAAGATTTATAAATTTTTCTCAGCTTGATTTCCCAAATTAAAAGATAAATATATATGTATGATTTGTTGGCGGACCATACTACACAAAATGCTTAGCACTGGAAGAAGAAGCCTACATTGGTACTGATGGTGGACCTTGGGACGCAAGCAATCGTAAGACAATAATGGGATAAAGTTTTCAAATGGTGTTGCATAAAAAATTCCAACCCAAGTATAATTTGGACTGGTTAGTTCGGGTCCGAGATGTGGGATTAGAATCAAGTTAAAAAACAGAAGCAATAATTAAGGATTGAACAGCAAGATTTAGAACGATGGAGGCGGTGGAGAAGAAACCAATCCTATGGAAGGAAAAGTTGTGAGAAAAAATACATTAACGATATGATGGAGAGGAGCGACCTAATCCGTCAATGGAAGAGAATGGATGGAAGAAAAATAGAGTGCAGCCATTTCCTGGGTATAACAAGGTTGGGAAAAAAATTTAATGAAACATGCCCCATTGTATTCGAATACCAAGTGTTGGGCAGGCTGCTGAGTTCTGACCCATCACTCAAGCATTTCAAGACAAATTTTGAGATATAGCAATTTTGAGAGACAAACCGAGTGGGCAAGAATGTCAAGCCAAAGATAACTTTCCACATATTGTGGATAGGGTGAATCTTTTACTTATTTATCTATTTCTTTTTGGAGGGGGGGTGGGGGTTATTGCTAGGAACAGGGCCCCCAATTAATAAATTTTACATCAAATGAGCCCTACGAATCAAGTGGGTCAGCTCTTGATAGTTGGGATGTGTTAATAAAGGTGTTGTAGTGGTTAATTAGCTGGCTTGTTCTGAATAAAGGTAGAGAATTTAAGGGGAGGCAGTTAGGTAGTCATTTTGTCCTGGGTTGGGAGAGTAGGTTCTCAAATTCCCAGGGAGTAAATAGTTTTTTTATCATTCTTGCACTGGTTGATTGACCTGGATTGGGTACCATTGATCCAGAGTTGGAAAAGGAACTTAAATAAAATTTACAATTTTTTTTTTCAGTTAATCTCCGTATTCTGAAGCAGTATTTATCATATATCATCATATATCATTAGAATACCATTGAAAGATAATACAGACAGTGCAAAAGGCATGCAAGGCACGTTCTGTTGAATATAGAAATTAATAAGCATGCAGTTATCAGAATTTTGACAATAACTCAAACGTGTTTATTTTGCAGCTTTTTTTCAAGCTGCAAAATACGGAGATATTTTGCACAGTTACTAAAAGCTACCATTGTAGGATAGAAATTCATATTAAGTAGACAAGCCTTACAGTTATTTTGTCTTCATCTTCGATTCCTCTTTTATATGGTTTAAGCACACACGTATCTATATCGCCAGAATTAACATAGCGCAGTGCATCCTTCTTGGAGCGAAATACATATCCACTGACTGGATCTATATAAAACTGTTGAAAGTATGAACCAATCATAATTTATAGAAGTATTAAACATCTGGAAAACTATTAAATGCAGTATATTACACTATGATGTAATAAACCACAAACTGGATATTATTAACTAACCACCTCCCAAAAGAAGAAATATAAAAAAGAAAACTGGATTTGACAGAAATGAGATAGAGAGCGAGATTATACAAATATACATATCCATATGTTTTATTTCAAACGTATTAAAAGGGGGCTGTTACTATACTCATACTTGTTTTTTAGGAGTTTGTTAGCATGATAAACCTCTGGGAGTATTTTAATATGTCCAAATTGTAATTTCCCAGAATACTCCATCTAAAACACAAAGAAGTATAGTAGCCTAAGAGGGTGCTAATATACTTCCATTTGTTTTATAGGATTACTTTAACGAATCCAAGTCTTAACATGCTGGCATAATCTTTATAAAACACAAAAGAGTATCTTAGCAGCTTCAGTATTGAAAATTTTCCTCTTTTGGGTGGAGAGGGACAGCAAAGCATATATCTCTCAAATATTGATGAATTCATACCAGATCTCTCTTCTTGCCAGAACCACCCTTCCTAACCTTGGCTTCTGTTATCCACCCAGGTGGTAAATCCTCAACTTGTGACTTCTCGACCGAATCCTAAAACATTTCCAGAATTATAAAAACTGCATATCAAAAAACAGTTTTATCACACTAACTCGTAATTTCGATGTTCTAACAGTATTCAGTGGACAAAATAGAAATTCATCTAATCCAATGATCAATTTCACGACCAATATTTTAAAAAGTACAATACCGGATCTATCCTTTTGCCATTACTGCCCTTCCTAATTTTGACTTCTGTTATCTGCCCTGGTGGTGAATCCTCTATGGTGGACTCCTCAACAGCATTCTAAAATAAATTTCCAAAATTATAAGGAGTGCATATTCGAAAACAAGTTTATCAAGATAACTCATAGCTTCCAAGTTCTAATAATACTAAATTTATTCAATAACCATTTTCATGAACAATATTTTCAAAGGTGCAAGATATTTTTTTGTCTTTTTACTGGATCCATAGCTACCTTGATTAAAAGTTTTAGAACACAAGCTTAATTCAGATAATAATATCAGGTTGAGATTCATATAATGCAGCACATAAATTTGTTCACTATCATCCATAAAAATGGAAAACTAAGCGAAACTAATATATGAAGAATCATTTGGATACTACTGGGAAGTCCCACAACACTTGCCTCAATCCTTGGAGTGTAGCTTATATATTTGTTGAGTAACTTTCGTTAATGCCAATTGATTTAAGATGAAATCTAATATAGTATCAGAGGCTATAACTCATCTTAATAATTGCCTATTTTAGTAGGCTTGTCTAGTTTGATAAGCACCTTTAGAGGGGGGGGTTATGAAGTCTTGCATCTCTTGCCACAATTCTTGAAGTGCACCTTAGACTTGATTTTGTGCAGAAGTAGGCTTATAATAGCATGCCTTTTATGAAGACTATTTTAAAAGTGATTTTTGACAAAAAAAAAAAAAGAGTTTCTTTGTTAGATATTAATCATAAGGTGAAATCTAATGTGGGCCACCTTTACACGTGATCCACCAAGTACCATTATTCCTAGTCATGAGATTAATCTACGTGTAAGATTTTAGCACACAAACTCTATCAGATTTTTTATTTTTGTTTTTTCCTGTCACCTGTGGCCAACCTCCACCACCTCCAGCCAACCTCAATTGATTCTCTTCGTCTCTCGCAACCCTCTACCTCTACTCATTGATTTGGAAATGGTTTACCCTTTACAATCGGAAGTGGGTCGATGGTTGTCAAACCCAAACTGCAATTCATGTGATTTTTATGTTAAGAAACATAGGCTCCTAACCTCTACATTCAACTTACTGATTGAAATTTACTGTTAGGATCAAGGATTTATGTTGAGAAGAGAAAGAAAATTTGCATCCTAGGTTAGGAATAGTAGTAGATAGTTGTCGGGGAATGGTAAAATAAATAAATATGGATGGGATTTAAGTCTGCTCTTTTTCTTCATCAGAGAACTTCTTTTTCTGATTCTTTTGTGAGCTTTATTTAAGTCATATCTATAGTCAATTTGTGACTAATCCACAATCCGAGGCAGCAATTAAGGTAACCCTAAAAGAGACCACAATTAAAGCAAGCCAGGAATATCTATAATTAAGAAGACTTTTCAACACTCCCCCTCACGCCCAAGGCTACCAACATGGAGTGTGGCATGCGGTTAGCTCAACAAAGGATCTATGATAAACTTTGATACCATCCTAGAATTTGGTTTTAGAACTTAACCCTACAAAACTGATTTGTAAGGTAAAGATAATCAAGACTTTAAAAGATTTATTTTAAGTTATATTTCTAGTGATTGATCCTTAAGGCTACAATTAAGGCAACCCCAAAGAAGTTAAAAGTATGGTCGGATAACTACGATCACATGATAGAGGAATAAGAAAGAGATCTGAGACTATATTAGTGTTAAATAATAGATTATGAATTACACAATATTGCATTGAGCCTTAGTTGGGTTTTTGTCATTGTGTTTTTTTTTTGTGTAATTAAAACCTTTTATTAAGCATTAACTGCTAGTAGGCTTATTAGAAAGCTTGTTGAACCAATGAACCTAACTAGTTAAATGGGCCTAGTTGTTTTAGGCCCATTGTATAAGTAGTTACTGACTGATTCTTCCTGCTCCTCCATGGTGACTTCCTGCACCTCCATAATTTTAACATATTCTCATTTTAGCCTTGAAAAAAAGACAAAAATAGCCTTCATTAATGGTAACTGCAATTTTTTTTTTTCACTTTGCAGGTTACAACAAACTGTGATTCATTTTATTTTTTTTTCACTTTGCGGGTTGCACAAACCGCAATACAATTAAAAAATAAATACATTGCGGATTGTACAACCCACAATTATATTTTTTGCATCTTTTACATTGCAGGTTGTACAACCTACAATATAAAACTTTTTTTAAATACATTGCGGGTTGTACAACATTTCGCAATGTATTTAAAAAAAAATTGTATTGCAGGTAGTACAACCCGCAATGTAAAAGGTGCAGAAAATATAATTGCGGGTTGTACAATCCGCAATGTATTTATTTTTTAATTGTATTGCGGTTTGTGTAATCCACAAAGTGAAAAAAAAAAATCTCAGTTATCATCAATGAAGGCTATTTTTGTCTTTTTTCAAGGTTAAAATGGGAATATGTTAAAATTATGGAGGTGCAGGAAATCAATATGGAGGTGTAGGAAGAATCACTCGTAGTTACTTGTATAAATTTTTTGGACTCATTTGTAAATGAATCCTTATGGTTTTTGGAGGAACCCTTTTTAGGATTTTAGGAGTTACTCTAATTCTTATATTTGAATTTCATAATTCAAAGTAACCGATCTTAACAATCCTTTTAATATTGTGGTCTAATTCTTCACATTTCCTACCTAATTTTTTTTCTTTGTTTTCCTATTTTCAATTCCTTGACTTAGTTAACTACTATTCAAGTGACAATATAGTATTGTCTACATGCATTAGATTCCACACCTCCTTTTTATTCATTCATTTCATATGGACACCCACCTTGCGAAGCCATGGGTATAATCCAACAATGTAACAACTAATTGCTGTTGTTATAAAATTCTTTTATGAAATCTTATTTTTATTTTAAAAAATAGATCTTATTCTATTACATTATTTTGTATGATCTTCTTACCAGTGTCATTTCAGCGGTAAGATCTCATAAGATTCACAATTTTATAATTTTTTATAACTTTACATCAAACGGGTCTTAAGAATCAAATGGGCCAGCCCTAATAGTCAAGGAGTGGTAGTTAAGAGTAGGCCTTGTTAGGATGCTGCTAGAGTGGTTAATAAGTTAGCTTGCAATAAATAAAGGTAGGGAATGTAAGTGAAGGCAGTTAGGTAGTCATTTTGTTTGGTGTGTGAGAGGAGGAATTTAAATAAAATTTCCTTTATTTTAGTTATTCTCTTTATTCTGAACCAGTAACTATCATACATCTATATAGAATAATAACCCACCGAAAAATAGTACAGAAACTGCAAGTGTAATAGGCAAGAGCACGTTATATTGAATATAAATATTAAATTGCAACAAGCATGTAATTACCAGAATTTTGAAAATAACTACACCTATTTACTTTTGCAGGGGCATAGATTAATAGAGAAAAACCTATGCACTGACTGTAAAATAATTTTATACAGTCATCATATAAAATCCACCATGTACAGTAAGTTTGTTGATTTTTACAATATTTACCTTCAAGGTCATAGTGGCAATCATTTACAATTGGATGACAATTTAAAACTATTTTACACCGTCAGTGCAAGAATATTAAAATTATCTATTAATCAGATTGCAATCAAAACAAGTGGTGAGTCTATGTGATTAACAGACTTTTCTTTCCTTTTAATCCTTTAATGATTAACAGTTAGAACCAATGGGAATTAGTCATACTTGATAAAAGCTAGTATAATTCATATTGAGTAGATAAGCCTTACAGATACTCTGTCTTCATCTTGGATTTGTCGTTTATACGGTTTAAGCACACACGCACTTATATCACCAGAGTTAACATAGCGCAGTGCATCCTTCTTGGAGCGAAAAGCATATCCACTCACCGGATCTATATAAAACTGTTGGAAGTATAACCGAATCATAATTTACATAAGTACTAAACATTTGGAAAACTATCAACAGCAATATTTTACAATATGACGTAAAAAACCAAACTAGATTTCATTTGCTAACCACCTCCCAAAAGAAGAAATACAACTAAAAAAACTAGATTTGACAAAAATGAAAGATCATATAAATCACAAATATCCCTTTTATTTTGTTTCAAATGTACCAAAGGGAGGCTGTTAATATACTCCCACTTGTTTATGGAGTATTTTAGCATGCTACACGTCTGACAGTATTTTAACAAGTCCAAAAATATAATTTCCTAAAATACTCCATCTAAAAACAAGGAAGTATACTCCCATAATTTTTCTAGGATAATTTTAAAAAATTCAAGTTTTAACTTGCTAGCAAGCCCTGTATTAAAAAAATATCCTCTTTTGGGTGGAGGGTGACAGCAAAGCGTATATCTATCAAATACTGATGGAATCTCATACCAGATCTTTCCTATTGCCAGTACCACCCTTCCTAACCTTGGCTTCTATTGTCCACCCAGGTGGTAAATCCTCAACTGGGGACTTCTCGACCGCATCCTAAAACAACATTTCTGAAACTATAAAAACTGCAAATTGGAAAACAATTTTATCACAGCAACTCATAATTTCGAAGTTGTAATAGTATTCAGTGGACTAAATAGAAATTTAATCAATATTCAGTTTCGTGAACAATATTTTAAAAGGTACAATACCGGATCTATTCTATAGCCATTACTACCCTGCCTAATCTTCACATCTGTTATCTGCTCAGGTGGTAAATCCTCGGTAGTGGACTTCTCAACTGCATCCTAAAATAATATTTCCAAAACTATAAAGACTGCATATTGAAAAACAATTTTATCAAGATACATCAGATTCCTAAGTTCTAATAATAAGCAATAGACTAAATAGGAACTTATTCAATAATCAATTTCATGACCAAAATTTTTTTTGGAGCAAATTGCACTAACTTGCTGTAAGGTTTAGTCAAATTTCCACCGATGCCCCTCCAGCATTTTTATCCCCACACTATCTTTCATTAATTGTTTGAAAATCACTATATAGACACCCCTTATACATTACACTGACTCCCCTTAATTCCTTAAAAAATATTACGCTTGATCCCCTTCAAGGGAAGTTATCATATACATTAAAAAAATCAAGGGGTTATGCGTAATCTCAATAATCAGAGGGAGTTAGAGGAATTCGCTCTAGTTTTAAAAGGTGCTACACATTTATTATCTTTTGAATGAATCCAGAGCTACCTTGCTAAATAGTTTTAGAACAAAGTTACATTCAGATAATGATAACAGATTGACATTCATATAATGCTGCACAGTGAATTTGTTTACTATCAACCATTAAAATGAAAAATTAATGCCTGAAGTTTGCAAACTTGGTTTTTGTCAGTAATGGGCATATAACGACATGCTTTAGGATACTTATACTTCAGAAGTGATTTTTGACGACATGAATGTTTCTGTAAGAGCTTGATCAAAAATCACTTTTAAATGTGTAATTACTGAAAAACAGAACATGATATGAATTTTATAATATAATATCAATATTATAAATTAAAAATAAAAGATACAACAAAATCTGCGTTGAAATTTAAATTAAAATTTAATTAGTGAAGTTGTAGAATAATTCTAAGTAATTGTTACCATTCAAAGCAATAATTTTAACTATCAAACTAGTTTTCTTTTTAACTTCTTTCATACATGAAATAAATAATAGATTAAGAAATAATAGTTTTTAATTTATTCGATCAGTTTTTTCAAAGGAAACTACTTTTTCTCCTATCCCATGGCTTTGGTCAGATAAAAAGCTAGAGAAAATGGTTGAACCAAAAACAAGAGCTGCAATCCATAAATGCACAAGTAGATAAAAGAGTTGGATGGGTATCACGTATTTTTTATTCCACCATATATCAGTGATAAATGTAAACGCAAGAGAATTATTGCTTCTAATAAAACTGTGGTTTAAGATCAGAATCAAGTTTGCACATAAAGAAACACAAGTTCATTAGATTAATTCTCATTTGTTTGACTGAGGAAAATCACGTTTGGGATGGGCAAGTGTCCATCAAACATGCTATAAGCCAGTGGTTCATTGAAATCACGTTGTTCCTTATTTTTCCAATTGAAGGTATGCACGAGACCTTCCATTCCAAGTCACACCTCCAAAGAATTCCAGAAAGATAGTTATTCAATCTTTTAGAATGCCACACTCTCAAATTCAAGGCATTTTCGTTGCCTAATCATTACTTAGAAGTGAGAAACACCTATCATAAACTACTCAAGGTATTATTTAAATTAGGATTTTCGATCAGAAGGGTAGCATATAGTTTTTATTCAAAAAGCTTGCCAGTACTAAGTTAAGAAAACATTTTTTATAGCTTCAATGTCTATAGGCTGAACGGAAATACAACCATGAGTAACTTCTTTATAGATCATTGATGGTTCAACAAGTAAAACTGTAATATTCCAATTATGTCATAAACATTAGACCTAGCAATGAACAAGATCCATGAAATCATCAAGAGAATTTAAAGAAACCCCAGATTAACAATTTCAGCTATAATACACACAATAATTAGTTATAGCCATGCTTCAGAACACCGAGGATGACCAATGCCAGACTACCAAAGTAAACTAGGACTAAAAATGTTTTACCAAAAATATCAGCAAAAGAAGCTCAATCCAAACTGAGCAACGACACACAAAAAAAGAGTGAACAAGACACATAAGGAGACCTTGATGCAGGTATTCCATCTTCAGTGCACTTCTTTTATTACAGACTGCGTCATTTCATAGCTTAGCAAATACATTTTGTTTATTAAGGTTGCATTTTCAAGTTAAAGTTACAGCTTGATCTTTTAATCACAAAGATAGAATAAACAGAACACTTGAATTAATTATCTTTAATTCTCATGACACTACAACTTCATGCATCACAAAATACCAATTATGTGAATAACCAATTGTGCATGTACCACAACAGTTTAATAGATGATAACAAGATAGAATAAAAACTGTAGTTTTGATTATGAAGCTCACAACGAAAGAAAAATGAAAAGAAAAATAGAGACTAGAGACATAGAGATACAAACATTGCTTTTGCGCATCTTTTCCTTCTTGGAACTGTGACTGTTGCTGTTTACAGTTTCAAGATATCTTAACACCTCTGGTTTGGAGTAGAATTTGTGTCCAGTTGGATCAATGTAACACTGCAAAAAAAACACGGATTTACAGCATGATGAGATGTATATTAATGGCAACCAGCAAATGCTTAACAGGCTCACCTGCATATATTACTAAAATTTTTACTTTACCATTTTAAAAGTAATTAATAGAGGAGAGTGGACATTCAAGATAAAGGATAAAGACATATTGCTGTTATGCAATTAATACGTCAAATAACAATACTCCAACAACAGAGCAAGAGATTAAAATATCAAAGGGGTACATAACCATATGTTCACATTAATTGAAGAGAGTAGTATTTACAGTTTTACCAATGAATATAACCATAATAAATATTTTGAATACGGCATTGAAATGTATGTCCCAAAAACCAGCTTAAACCAATGCTCATCACTAGCCAGGCAGATCAGGAGAACAAAGCCGCATTTGTCCTTCATACTAATAAAATAGACACAACTGCAATTAAGAATCAGCACATGTTTTATAAATTTCTGGTTGATCCTGTGTTAATCCTGCTAATAACAAACCAAGCATTGAGCAGTAAAGGTCTCTTGGGCTGCCACCAATATCCTGATTCACATTTTCAAGAAAAACTTTCCACTGCAGATGCTTCAACGGAAATCTTTATTCATGTTTCAAATTTGGATCTAAGGAGTGGTGCACGCTATAGATTTAAGCTGGCAATTGTGTGTTGCTAGCAATGCTATCTACTAACTAACAGAAACTAACATTTATGGAAGAACAAGAACTTACTGCAGCCAAATATAAGAATAGAAAATAGACACAAAAAATGACAGAATATGTCCTAATCAAAGATGTCAAGGTCTGTAACAGTAATCTTTGCATCATACTTAAAGAGACTTTGTTACCACCTTATACCCACATCCCGCATTTGCACCACTTTTTCGAGTTCTGGAATCCACAATCCAACCATCAGGTAACCATTCAGGATGTTCATTTGATTTCTCTACAGTCTGAAATTATCAAACATCAGCAAAGTGGTGAGTGACAAGTGTTTAGCTAAAATGTAGAAAACAACATCCTGAAAACAAAATATAAATTCAATAAAATTTTGCACTTACCTGTATAGAATTGCAGGTTGGGCTATTGATAATCTGTCTATTGGTTGCTTTAGACATTTTATCTTGGGCTTTACCCATTCTCAGAAGCGAGAATTTTTCAAATTAGTCTGACAGCCAAAAAATTCCTCCTTCTAACAAGTAATTCCCTCATTTGGCAAAACCAAAAAAAGTTCATTCTAACTTGCTTCCTTGAATCAAGGAGGACACACTATCAGCTTATATATTAGAAGCTGTGACTTGACCTCCAAGATAGTGGTTACCATCCAAGATTGCATTTCCTGAGACAAAAAGACAGTCATATTATTGAACAAGATACAATCAAGTGGCATCTAAATGTGAGACACACGTTAACTTGATTAAACAAAATTATGAAACAAATAAATACCTTAATATGTCAATATCATTGTCCTGTACTATTAGTCAAGTAGTAATTTCACATACAATAAGAGGGAAAATTTTAAAACAGATTCCCCACCAAATTCAAGATTAGTTGACATACAATGAGAGACTAAATAGATAACGTCGGCAGACACAACAATTACAATAGCACAACTAAAAACTAAACATTCGTCCATCTCTTGAAATTTATCTCTAAATTTTGTTTTCAAAACATTATTACAGGGCGTGCATACAAAAAACAAAATAGCCATAAACTAAAAGATTACAGTTTACTAAAGAGTATGCTGACTGTAAATGTTCAGCTCCTCGCCTGGATTGTACAATCCTAAGATCCATTCTATTGTTTTTCATCTCAACTCAGAAAATATGGCCTTGTCCATAGCAGTAAATGAATAAGCAGTTTCTGTGACTGTGCTTAACCTCTCTCTCTCTATATATATACACACATATATACAGTGCTATATACTATCTACCTATTATTGCATATTCACAACAATTTACGGCATGTAAGATGCATCCAACCATGATCATATGAATAAATTGCAGATTTCGCATAAAATAAAGATAACTGAAGACGACTCTAGCCTCTCAGCTCTAGGATACCATGTTTGAACCTAAGACGACGAACCAACACACGACAATTCTTCGTTTCTTGGTTAGACTCTCTATTATGGCAGACTCTCTATTATGGCAATTAACAGAGTACAATGGCTAGTGAAAGAAGACTTTCATTCTCCTCGTATATGCATCATCTTGTCTCGAATAATCATGTTAAAGTAAAATCAGAAAAAAAAATATAACGCTGTATCAAAATCCTAAATTAATTACCCTAATCCATCCATTCTGGATCCAAGACTGCTCCAAAACTCAGACAGTGAAGAACTCAGCTTTCAGTAGCTTCAGACTTCAGAGTTGAGTGATTGGGAATTCGAGAAGGATTGTCCTGAATTAACTAATTTATACGATAAAAAGACGATACCAAAATCAAAATACAGATACATCTACGGTGAATCTGGATACCTAGTCTCGCTCCTACTGTAAAAATTTTATTTTCTGATTTTTAGTCAAATTAATAATAAAAATTTAAATATTTCTTAAAATAAAAGTGAATGATAATTGTTTCATCCAGCTGTGGAAGCAACTTCTTCAACATGCTCACTGCAAGTGATAGCATGATTTTAGGAATTTGAGGATGAATGGCTGCTAAAATGAACAATCACATAATTTATTATTATATAATGAACTATAAATTTTTTTATTATTGAATATTAAATTTAACCTTACTTCTAAAACAAGTTTAAAACATTATCATTTATTTATTTTAAATTAATGGTTTAGATTAAATAACTAAATCTCTTATTTTTTTGACTTATATGTAATATTTATGGCTTAAAATGTATTTGATTCTGTTTTCTAATTCAAAAGTTGGCTATTTCTTTTTCACTTATTATCTTGAGGATTTTTGTTGACGAGTAATGATATATTGATATTTAATAATTTTTTATAATTACTTTAAAACTATTATTTTATTCTTTATTTGTTTTGTTTTTTATAAGTATAAAATTTTATTTTAATAATGATTATAATATTTTTAAAAATGAGTTGTGATCTAGTTGTTATTGTTAAAAGATTATTTTTCTTTTATTGACAAAGAATTTATTTAGTTTACAATATTAGTTTGTTTAATATAGAAACTTTTCTTAACTCAGTCTATACATAATATGATTTGTAAAACTATCAGATGCATGTGCTTTTCTGTTCAGGGGTGCCTCCTTTTTCTTTTCTATTAATCCTGACATTTTAAGCTGGTTACAATTGAAAATTGTCCTCTATTGATTGTGAGACACCAGACTGCTTCTAAATATTAATTTTGAGTTCATAGGTGTTGTTTCATTTCCTATTAATGTCAGTTTGAAGGAACTTAGTTTTGGTTAAGTCATCGTAATGAATAAGGGACTTTTTGGTACCTACCACAGCATATTATGAGATTATTGAGCATGCTTTTTAAGTGTTATAAATGTGTTATATATCAGAGAGTTGGTTTTTATTATTGTTTAGTACCTACTTTATCTGGCCAAATCTTTATGAAATTAAATATTATTATCATTATTATAGAAATAATGTTGAATTACAGATCTATAACTTATGAATTTTGGCAGTTAAAGTTTATAGGATTTTATACTTCATTTTATAAAGAGAGTTTACTGGTTTGCATTGGCCTGAGTAGTCTATGTTAATTATGTTTTCTTGTCATGAATTTGAGATGATTAATTTGGCTGATGTTGGGACAGCTTCTTTTTATTTGTTTCTTTGGCTCAGATTGACGTAGGGGATGATATAATCGGGAAAGCTGTTTTCATTAGGATTTCATTTGTTTCACGATGTTCTCGAAAGTACAAAGGTGTTAAATAACACTATTGATAAGAGCTTCCTAGGTTTGTTCCGATCTAATCATACAGGTTGCAGAAACCAAAACAATGTTACTGTAAATGGGAAACATATACAACATCGTGTCATCACAAGGCTCAAAATCTAGAAGGATCAATCCAACCTGGAAATTATTGGTTGGTGTTTTTGAAAGTTTTTTTTTTTAAAATATAAAAATAAATCAATAAAAAAACTTTCAATGTGTACCTCATATTAATTAATTTACGCTAATAAACTTATTATTATATTAAAAATAGATGAAAATACTTCTTAAATTTCTTTTGCTAGAATGAAAAAAATTTATTATATTTATGGATTGAAATAAAATATTAAAAAATATTATTAGATTAAGAAAATTATTCCAATAAATAATATCTGTATATGACATTTTTTAATAATTTTTGAGTTATACATAGATGTTTCGGGTTTTTAAATTTTACTTTTTAGTAATACTTAAAAGATTATTAGGTTATTAATATATATTCAGATATTTCACTTTGTATAACATGATCGGAACAAAACGTAATCTCTATTTTTAAATCATTTCATAGTCAGTTCTAAGATTACAAGTGATGCGGTATTAATTCATAAATCATTCTTATGTCTAAATCAATGTTGTAAATGACGTGTAAATAACAACACAGAACCAAAAATATTTATAAATCTACGCTAATAATGGAGATAAGAAAAAAGGTAAATTTCTTAAATTCATGTAATTTTTTTTTTTAAATTCCTTAAATGGTGTAATTTATTTATTTATTTTTGGATATGGGTAAATTGTGAATAGGAGACAGGATATCACTGTAAAGAAATCGTAATCCTATACCATGATTTAATATAAGATTGAAATCGTGAGAAGATGACAGGATCTTAATTTACTGGATGAAACTACATAGCCAAATTTTTAATTAATGAATTAAATTAATATAGTGAGAATATTGTAGGATCTTAATATGGTTATTATTATTCACTCATTCTTCTTCTAATGTGCAACTAAAATAAATGCACAATTACAAAAGTGATTTTATTTATTGATAAAAATGATTGAAAATAAATTGAAACAAATGTGAAGTTAATTTGAAATTAAACAATAATGGTTGAGGGGATTATTGTTTAAATTAAAATGAAAGTGATATTAGTATGAGATTTATATATTAAACTAAATTAAAAGTAAGTTTGATTTTGAAAAGAAAAATTAAATTAAATTAAAATTTAGTAATAAAATATATTTAGCAAAATTAAGTTTAAGTTTAATATTTGAATTTAGTTACTAATATAAAAATAATTTTTATAAAATAAGATTTAGTAATAAATTTAGAGTGAAAATTTTGAAAATATTATATAATTTTTTAAATAAATCTATTGTTAGTTTTTAAATTATATTTATTACTAATTAAATCTATTTCATATATTAATAACTAAATTCATAGCATATAACTTTTTTTCTCATTAATCACTCTTCTATTCAAATTAGATCACAAGTGTCAAACAAGACAGAAGAATAATAGGTGAAGAATATTAACCTTAAATCATAAAGTATTTTCACTATATTAATTGACTCATCAATTGAAATATTAGATGCATAATTTCACCTAATAAATTTAGATCATGTCGGTCTTTTCATTTAGTTTTATATTAAAATTGTGGAATAAGGCTCCTACAATGATATGGTGTCTCCAATGCACGATTTACTTATATCTAAAAATAAAATAAAAAAATTTATCATTTCAATCGACAGCAGATATGAGCCTTCGTGTTTTTATCTTGTATCACTTTATTATTAACTTATATTTTAGTAATTCAAGAACGAAATTAAAAAATTAAGATCTTATATTGATTATAAAATTAAAGCTGTCTATCTTAAATCTATTGTCAATTTATTACAAAGCTTTTAAAACTCAAACTCTACAATAATATAAGGATGATGGAAATTTTTGTGTACTCCCTTGTTTTGGTTATGCACATGACTCTATAAGATAACTTTTATGTGTGAAAACATTGTACAAGTGGCATGGTATAATAGTAAGTTCAACCAATTTCAAATTTTAAAGATTTATTTGATTTCTCAAGCTTATATACTTTATACACTGAGAACATTTATTGAATCCTCTTATTCTTTTTGTCGTACTAAAAAAATAACATAATAAAAATATTTTTAGCATAATTTTATGGTAGTGTACTAAGATTTACTAGTCCTTGCATGATACATTTAAAAATGATAAATATTTTAAATTGGTGTAATTTTTTTTAAATTTATGAAATGATGTTTTTTTATTTATTTATGAATATGGGTAAATGGTGCATATCAGACATGATATGGTTGTGAATAAAATCATGACCCTATTCCACGATTTAATATAAGATTAAATAAAATTATAAGAAGAGTACACTATCTTCATTTATTAGATGAAATTGTACTACTAATATTTTAATTAATGAGTTAATTAATATAGTGGGATTTTAGTGGGGTTAATATTCTCCACCCATTCTTCTTTTGTTTTGTTTGACACGTGTAATCTATTATTGTTGTGCAACTAAAATAAATGCAAATTTAATTTGAATAGAAGAGTGGTTACTGAAAAAAAAAGTTACATGTTATAAAATTTATAGTTCTTAATGTAAAAATAGATTTAGTTAGTAATAGATATAATTTAAAAACAAACAATAAATTTATTTAAACAATTATATAATATTTTAAAATTTTTCATTCTAAATTTATTGCTAAATCTTAATTTTATTTTAAATTATTTATATATTAGTAACTAAATTCAAATATTAAACTTAAACTTAATTTTGCTAAATATATTTTATTTCTAAATTTTAATTTAATTTAATTTTTCTTTTCAAAATCAAACTTACTTTTAATTTAGTTTAATATATAAATCTCATACTAATGTCATTTTTTATTTTAATTTAAACAATAATCCCTTCAACCATTATTGTTTAATTTCAAATTAACTTCATATTTGTTTTAATTTAATTTTAACCATTTTTATCAATAAATAAAACCAGTTTTGTAACTGTGCATTTATTTTAGTTGCACATTAGCAATACATCACAAGTGCCCAAAATAGAAGAGGAATGGGTAAAGAATATTAATCACCTTAAGATCCTTCAGTATTCTCATGGTATTAATTAACTCATTAATTGAAATTTTGGCTACATGATTTCATCTAGTAAACTAAAATGATGTTCTCTTCTGACCATTTCATTTAATCTTAAATTAAATTGTGAAATAGGGTCACAATTTTTTCATAATGATATGCACAATTTACCCATATCCAGAAATAAATAAAAAAATACACTATTTTAAGAATTTCAGATAAAACCTACACCAGTTTGAAAAATTTACCTTTAAAAATTACTTTAGAAATAAGGAAATATTTTATCTCCTTCTATATAATAATGATATTAAAATATCTAATAACTAGTCAATATTAAAGTTTCTATCATTTTTAAGTTGTATTCATTTTTTTATATGGAAAATATTAACTCACCCATAATCTAACTCAAGTTGTGTGAGCTAAACTAATGTTAATCTATAATTAATAGTTCTTCAACCTTTTCTAGTCTAATCTAAGTAAATATGTGTTAAATCCAACTAATTCACATGTTACAAACCATTTTAACCCTTATATACATAATTTACTCCAAAAATGAATGGACCATAATGATTATATAAAAGAATTGTTAAATTAAGATGTAAAAAAATAATCCATGAAATAATAACTTTTAATACATACAGTAGCAAGTTTAAAATTAGTTTGAAGTAATACTCATAAAATTATGAGTGCAAAATATGTTGGTTTAGATAGTGGAAATTATATACTAAAATTGGCTTTACTTTTATAAATGGGTCATCAAAACATTTTATAATAAGTATAATCAAGATTAAATAAAATGTATAATATATAATTTTAATCATTACAAAGTTAAATAACAAAATTAATTATATATTCACACAACATTGTCTTCATTAAACCAATAATTGATTCAATCAATACATTATGTCACTAGATCACTAATGAGTCACAAATAAAAATATATGATGTTAAATACTATCAAAGATTATTATTGTGAGCCATTTTATGAAGATGTATTTTTAAGTAGAAACCATTTATGTTATATATAAATATTAATAATATTAATGGCTTGATATTTATGTTATCATTTTCTATTAGTAGTTGGATGATATATTACCAGCCAACTGAAATTATTTAATTTTATAAAATTAGAAGATAAAATGTACAATTAAAATTTTGTATATTCACAAAATTATAGAATCAAAAGTAAACTTATATTTTTTTCTTCTTCAACATATTTATAACATAATAAGTGGACCTGATTGTTCACAATGTTAAAAAAAACAATATTTAGTCCGGAGAATTTCATATTCCATTTTTATGATGTGCGAAAACTTGTGAACTTATATAACATTAATAATAATAATAATAATAATAATAATAATAATAATAATAATAATAATAATAATAATAATTGTATTTGGTAATTTTTTTTTACAGGAACTTACAGAAGAGAAAAAAAAATCAAATTTTCCAAAAGTTAAAATTAGCATATACTATTTGTGTATAATTCTTTTTATCTAGTAATAAAATTTAGAGATAAAAAATGCTATTTAACCTAGTTAAATAGTACAGGAGGGTAGGCACGGGGAAATACCGAATAATATTGTAAGAGACTCTTCCTATGTATGTCGGCTTGATTCAGTTTGTGCAAGAGAAAAACCTCCCTTCCCTTCACAATCCAATTTCCTGGGATCATATACCTTTCAATATTATCTTACTCTCTACCTTCTTCAAAATTCATTTACCAGCTGTTCGATTCCCTTCCCAATCTCGATCCAGGAATAATAACATGTATTGATTAAGCATTTTCCCCAAATAATACACAAAGAAGAGTAGATAATAAAAGATATCAGCGTGCTTTTGATCGATTTGCAAATCTGAGAGTAAAACCTTGTGCTGCCATTGCGATCATTTTCTGTTGTCAGATGGCGTTTCAGGAAAAGGGGAACAAGTTTAAAAGGCAGCCGGAGAAGAATTCCTCTGCTTCAAACAATGGAAGAACTCCGGGTGCTGTCAAATTCTCTAACGACACGGAAAGACTTCAACATGTTAATAGCATACGCAAAGCCCCCGTAGGGGCTCAGATGAAGCGTGTTATTGATCTCCTTTTTGAGGTATATATAATTCTTCCGTTCCATCTTTTCTGTATGATAAAAAAATCTGTGTCATGGTTTATTCATGTTTAGTAAATTAAGAATGGATCAATTGTTATAAAGTTGTTCTGGCTTAATAGGTAGTGGCAAATATACAGCTAAGTCAGCACCCATGGCTGTTTTAGCCGAGTGGGATTGTCTCTCAGGAAAGATTTTTGTGATTTCTAAATGAACATGCTTGATCAGCAGTGTTGAATATACAGCTGGGACATAGAAGCCTTGATGATCCTGACTGATTCAAGTAGAATTGTCTTGTAAGATACTTGTGATTTCTAAAAAATTGTTTAATCTACTGTGTTAATATACAGCTGGGTTATGGTTAGAACCCATAATGATCCTAACGGACTCGGTATTGTTGTCTCTCGTCTTGTGGTCTCTGAGAAAAGCACACTGACCAGTATCGGATATGCAGTTATGTTATACTCAGAATTTATAGTGGTCCTAGCTAATTCAAACGGGATTGACTCGTGAAAAGTGAAAAATACCCGTGGTCTATAAAAAAATGCTTAATCAGCAGTGTGAAATATGCAACTGGGTTATACTCAGAACACATAATTGTCCTGATCCACGAGAATAAGATTGTTTATGGTGCAAGACGTTTGTGGTCTCTAAGAAATGTTTAATTTTAAGGATCTTGATAACCAGTATCCTAAATACAGTTAAGAAATTCAAAATAGAAAGCCTTTATCAGAATTCTCACTGAGAATGCATTGCAAATCACAATAAAAGTGAATTAATGATAATATTTAATTAAAAAATTGAATTCATTTGCCGGTGTCCTAATGCATGGTGCATAGTATATGCTTTCCTTTTAGCCTTCTGTAAGTTACTTTGTGTCTCATGATCATTCTGAATGGTAGTTTGTGAGTGTCATTGATACTTAGTGTTTGCTTTACAGACTCGAAAGGCTTTAACGATGGAGCAAATAAATGAAGCGTGTTACGTGGACATGAGAGCTAATAAAGATGTTTTTGAGAGTATGAGGAAAAACCCAAAAGTAAAATATGATGGGGAAAAATTCTCTTACAAGGTAACTTTTATTAACGTGTATATGTACTGTACCTACACTTTCATGTTTCAGTTTTAGGCCCATAGTTTGGTTTGTGATACTTGGCATTGCTTTTCCTCTGCAGTCCAAGCATGATATTAGGGACAAAAGTCAGCTGCTTTTCCTGGTACGTAAGTTTCCAGAGGGCATTGCTGTTGTTGACCTAAAAGATTCTTACCCAACTGTGATGGAAGACTTGCAGGTAAATTATTCTTGTTAGTTAATTGTTTTGCATGAAATCTTCTTGGCATTCATTTTTCAGTGGCACTGGTGGGATTTTGAATATAGATATATGTTTCACGGCATATTTGTCTTGGCTCATTGTGCAGGTATTCATATCTCACAGATTTGATCTCTTCCCATGCATATTGAATTTTGGATGAATCATGTGTGCTAAAATCACTCATCATTATACATGTGAAAGAAGTTTAAATAATCAAATGTTATGGACAGTGTCAAGGGTGAATATAAGTCCCCATGAATCTATATCGATTAGAGAAAAAGTCAAAATATAGTATATAAGTAGGTGTAAATCTTAACTTACAAGCCGATTTTTAAGGTTGAGTTAGACTTAAATTTTACTTTTTAAAATGGTATAAGAATCATTTAGAACCTATCCTAGTAAGATTTTTAGTTTCGTGTCACCCATTATCACCCATTATCGGATTCTCCCCAGTCTCACACTCAAGTGTTTAGTTCTCGGCATGAGAAAGTGTGTCAAAGAGTCCATATTGATTAAAAATAAAGTCAAATTATAATATATAAGTGGGTACAAATTTTACTTTACAAGTCATGTTTTAGGATTGTTAAGTTTAAATTTCACTTCTTAATAATAAAAGTCAAATGCATATGCAGGAGAGGTGTGGTGTGAAGTTCTTTTATGACCTTCGGGTTACCCGCTATCTGGACAAATTAATATAGTGTAAATATAGTTTAAAAGCTAGTTATATTATACCTACCCGATGGTCTTAGCTCTTGCAAGGAAAGGAACAAGTCCAAGTGTATATTTCTCCTTTTATATGTGCTTTCAAGCGCATTCAAATAGTTCCTCTCATTTTTTCTTTTCTTTTATTTTAAAGTTTGTACTTGGAAGCTTTGCTTTTTCATGCAATAAAACTCTATTCAGGAAAATTAATAGTGTATGTCATAAAAATAATAAATTATTTAAAGCAAAGTTCTCTATATTTTACAAAAACTTTAACACAATGAGATTTTCACACCTTAAATCTGCATGAAACTATGCTAAGTTAGCATAACTTGAAGAGACCACTATAGGTTCAGAGGTTGTCTTTCATACTTTAAATTTATATATATTATTTTGAAAGCAACGACATAGTTGAAAGATTGAGTTTCAAATATGGTTAGCACTTTTGCTTATGCCATCTCGTTGTGAGTATATAAAACGGAAGGATAGAAAGCCAAAATTGCTTTACTGCAATCTAAACTTTGGAATCTTACAACTTCAAATAAACTTTGGAATCTTGTAACTCTAAAATATGTTCATGTCAGTTAAGTGTAGGTGTCAAACTAGAAAATTTGGGTGAACCAAATGTGATCTTGATTTTTGGACTAATTTCCTTATTTACTAGAACCGCACATGAATGAGATTTTAAAATCATTTTACCCCTTTCTATCAACCTGGAGTTGCCAATATTGAATTATGCCATTATGGCTGGTATGGAAATGGAACTTTCTCGTATATGGGATTTTGAATTCTCCGACATTACTTGAGCAAAAAGCTGAACATGTCATTGCCTGAAGGGATTCAGTTTTGTACCAAGTATTTATTGGTGGCATTCCATTTTGTAGAAAACATTGCTATTGAAATTTACTTATTTAGTCTTTCCATGTGTCTCCTTCGTTTGCGTACTTTAGTTTGTCTCTGTTTTTTTTTTTTTTTTGAAAGACCATTCTGTGTCTCTGCTTCTTAGAGGTTTACATGATAATAATACATGAGTGAACTTTGTGGTATCCTTTTTTTGAAATATTCAAAGAATGGAACTACTTGAAAAATTTGATTTGCGACAACATCTAATACTTATATGATTTGGAGCGGTGAGAGGTGAATTTCTTAGAGGCGGTGAGGAGTCAAAATTTAGTTGATTTGTTTCTCACGGAACAAGACCTTATAAAGTTATTGGTTTCTAGGCTTTGAAAGCTTCAAGGGAGGTTTGGCTGTTATCTAACTTTGACTCGCAAGAGGACATTGCCTACCCGAATGATCCTAAAGTGCCCATTAAGGTGGATGATGACCTTAAACAGCTTTTTCGGGGGATTGAATTGCCTCGTGATATGATTGACATAGAGAGGGATCTACAAAAGAACGGAATGAAGCCTGCTACTAACACTGCAAAGAGGAGGAGTGCAGCGCAAATGGAAGGCATTTCAACAAAGCCTAAACCTAAGAAGAAGAAGAATGAAATCACTAAGAGGACCAAGCTGACTAATGCCCATCTTCCGGAGCTTTTTCAGAATTTAAATAATTCCTAACTTAGGAACAAGTGGCGAGTGGTGAATGAATTCATACAGCTCATCTGTTTGACATAAAACATGTGGTTAGAAAGTCTTTATGTCGTTCAGTTGGGTGTGAGCTTTTTTATTGTGTTAGCAGACTGCATCTGGTTTTGGATTGTACCGAATCAGTTGGAGGGAAACCATGACCATTGCAAATTCAAGCCATTCTTTCTATCTACACTTATACACCATTCTAAGGCCAAAGGGTAACGATGGCCAGAGTCCATCTTCTGGTGTTTTTCCTAAAACTAAAGACTAAACAAAAGGACAGACGCCAACCATGTTAGCAAACACGAGCAATTGGCTCAGTGAAAAACATTCGTAAGAGGTTCTCATTGGTATTTAATTCTGTTAACAAATATTCTTTTTTACTTTATACACATTAAGGATGTAGTTCATCATTCCGGGTTATTGCGCATCTTAATCAGATGTTATGCTCTATTGCTATTTCAGTATACGTACGAATGCACCCTGAAGTATGACCCATTTTCACATTTAGTGTCAAAAAATTATCTATTGTTGCGTTTGGCTAAAGTGGTACCTTAACCTCTTACTAGAAAAACTGTTTCTTTTTTTTTTTTCATTTGCTGCAGCACTTTTTACTCCTCAAATGTATCAATTATTATAAACTATTTCAGAAACTACAATAATTGTTCTAGTCCAACTGCGTTCCATTGCCAACCACTTAACTTGGCCCTTTCAAAAGTCTTAGCAGTTTCCCTTTTCAAAAGCCTGTACTTCAAATATTTTGTAAGTAGTTTTCATCTCTTCATTCAGCTTCTCTTCAGCAGTATAAAATGTTTTCTTAAAAAGCTAAAATTGAAAAGGTTTTGCACTGGTGCGCACTTCCTTGCTTCACTGACGTAAAAATACAGTAGCTATCAATGCCATAAATGAATTTTAAAAAATTCATTTATGATTCTTTATTCTTTAAAAAAAAAGTTTCCTTCAGTCTTTTTTTAACTAATACCTTAAAAAAGTTAAATGACATGTAAGTTAATTCTATTAATCAATTTCAAGTTTTAGTTACAAATAATCAAAATAAATCTTTTTAAAACATAGAACTAGATTCAGACATATCAAACTGAAAGCAAATCAATAATTCAAACTTACTAAACAAAATTGTTTACATAAATATAATATATCAACTATCTCATAATTCTAGCCAATAATATATCATCACAATTTAGAATGCTCAAATTTAACCATCCAACAACTAAATTTCAATTTTAACATCACCAACTAAAGTCCAAATATTTTATTGTCCTAGGTTTTAGCTCTTCAAGTTTTATTCTAACAATATCAATTATTTCCAAAACGGTTAATTTTCTTTATCTTAACTTTCTTACCCTTTAAAAAAACTACTCTAAAATCTCAAAAAAAGTTAAAAGTCCTAATTGTTGAAAGAACTAATTTGCAAACTAAATATTAGAAAAAAAAAGCTAATAAAAAAAATCATCAAATCGAATTGTTTTTATACTTTATCACCTTTTATATCACACATACACACGCATACGCGCCTTGTATATCACATTTAATTAAAATATTAATTCTCTTATTAACTTAAACTTTTTTCAAAATATTTTTCTAGAATACATCCCATTACTTACTTATTCCAAGGCTTTGAAGCATATTTAAAATTATGAAACAATATTGAAATTAGGGTAATAAGTATAAATTAAATAAGAAATGTTCATAACAATTCCTTTCTACTTAAGTTGATTGAAAATCACAAATTTTAAGAAGCTTCACTTCTAGATCAGGAAAATGAATCATTAAATACAAAAAACACCTATTTTGATAAGGAATGAATTTAAATAAGAGTAAATTGGTAATAGTTTCCAACAGTAGCATTGGGAGACAAGTTCTTCTTCCTTTATTTCTATGCTAATTTGTCCTCTTCAAATCAACAGCTTGAAACAGTACATAGGAAAAAACAGCACACCAAGCAATATTAAAATGTGTAACAACATACAACAAATCAAGGGAGAATTTGGTTCTTCATTTGCCTAAAAAACTTAGGCGCTAAAGCATGCAAAGAATTTTCTTGGAGTAACTCCACGGCTACGAAACTTTGCAGCTGTCTCCTCTAATTCCAGAAATTCTTCCCTTTTCTGAGCCTCAACATTTGCCCTTTTCTCTTCTGCTAACCGGTGAATTTCAGCAACTTTATTCTTCATTTTCTCAACATACTCAGCCTTCTTCCTTTCCAAGTTTTCCTGTTCAAAACAAATTTTTTCAACACCATGGCAAGCTAAACAATCAGTGTCTATGTACATGAATCAACCATGTAGTTAATCACCTCAATTTTCTTGAGTTCTGCCTCTACTGATGATTTCCTGCTATCTTCCCACAACTCAATGGCTGAGTGCTTCTTGTATGCCCTGTATGATCGTTCATCAATGGTAAACAAACATTTTCTCATGAACATGTTTCTAGTGAATGAACAAAAGGAATAAAATAGTAGGATGACTCATTGGTTGATGAAAGAGTCAACCATATTTGATTTGGATTAGCAGCAAACAGTGTTATGTGAGATAGATACATCAAGATTTATCAATCTTAAAATTCGACCTGTTACATTCAGAACAACATAAATAGTTATTGCCGATTATTTAAGATGTGAACTTACCTGTTCTCTGCTCTTGTCTTTTCACTTTCCTCCCATGCTTTAATTAAAGCCAATCTTTTCTCCGCTAAAACTCTTGCAAGCATAGCATCTGGTGAAACAATATGAGAAAGGTTACACATATCTCTTGAACATTCAATAAGTACATAAAATATTTGTTTAGAGAATGACCTTTGCTGATTGAATCCTCTGTTTCCTTTTCAGCAGCATGATCTTCAACCTCTATGAAAAACACGATGGAGAGAATGAATAGTAGTTGCGTAGAATATATATAAATACTACAAGCCTAATGCAAGTACTTAACCATTCCTACAAGTGTAGCAATTATACTGCCTAAGGATTCATTCATTTTGTTTAAAGATCAATATATAATTGTTTTATGCCATCGCAAAAGTCTTAACCTGAAAGGTTACATTAGCTAATCTCAACTATCAATGGAAATAGTACATATGGCAGTAAACAAAATTGCCTTTAAATTTCTTCTTGATTTCCATTTTAGAATACTCTACCACCAAAGATGAATAAAGAGTTGCAGTTCCTGGAAGCAAAAATTACTTTCCTTTTATTGTGCAGATGAAAATACCAAAGAAACCTTGAAATTAATTCAGAGGAAAAAAACTTTCATGGCAACCAAAGCAGAAAGCAAAAAATACTAACAGGTACCAAAAAGATAAACAAACTAGATAGATCAAAAAGTTCAAAAGAAAGAGACAGATAAAATAAAGACGTGAGAAAACCATTTTGGACACGACAAATTCTTCTTCGAACTTTGTTAACTTGGAAGAAAACACTACTAAATAAAGAGGAGAGTTTATGGAAACACTAGCAAGAAGCATCCTTTATCATTGGAATACCAGAAGAAGAAAAAACATGTATAAACTGAGTTTCTTTAAGCTTAGAGATTTACTTTGAACAGGTGGGGAAGGAGAAGGGACGTTCTGGTTTGGAGGGTCAGGTTTATCTGATTGTTTTTCCTGAAGAGGAGGAACAGGGTCGACAACTGGTTCGGTTTTGTTTGAGAGCTCTTCTTCTGCCATGATGGCTTGCTTATTGTGGAAGATTCTGAGTTATGAAATGGATGAATATGGAAAGTGTTATAAAGTTAAATATATAGCATAGCAAAGAGAGTGAAGAGGTTGGACACAAACCTCAAATTTGTAAATAACAAGGTTGTGAGCTGGCCTTGCACAACAACGTAAGGGCGCGGCGAAGTTTCAAGTTGGACCCCCACACCAGTACGCCAATATTCACGCCATTGTTGTGTTTAATAGGAATTAGTTGCTACCTATGATTTTGTCATGTATTTGTATGTTTCTCCTGTTTTTTTCTGCATCGGTGGACAAATTACGGCGGCGTACTTTCGAAGTATGTTTTGTAAAAAATAAATTAAATTAAATTTAAAGTATTAGATTTATTTCTTTCATTCCCTTATCTCCTTCCAAAGATTACCGAGACAAAAAATAATTTTAAAATTAATGTTAGCAAAAATCTCATAAACTAATTACACCTATACGTAACAATTGAAGAATGATTATATATAAACTCAAAATTTGACTCTATAGATTGCTTGTATTTTACACCATTCAGTGGCGCGCTTTTAGCTTCATTCACTTTATAATCTCACAGAGCACGATGACACGTGCATACGATCTCATATAGCAGCACCATGACATGTACATACGACTCTTTTTCTTTTTCTTGTTTTAACGTCAACTTCATGACATACTTTTAACAAAAAATTAAAAACATTTCTTAATAATATTGTTATTGGTATGCATTTATCTACCTATATTATTGATGATTAATAATTTAACATTCTTAATATTCACCTTCAATATTCAGAATCTTCATTAACAGAAAATAACACTTTTCTTGTTTGGTTAATATATTAAATGAAGTGTTTGCAATTAAATAAATAAATAACTTATTTTTTTATTTTCTTTGTTGATCGTAAATTAGCTTTGCATAAAAGTATAAATGATCTTAGATAATATTGAACCGAACGTAGACTGTCAATAATAAATCTACTTTTTTCATCTGTAGATTTCTTTCCAAGGTGCATGATTTCCATTATTGGATATGTTTATTTATTTATAGTTTGCATGTGGTTTAATCTACTTTGCTTTAGTTTATAGAGACTATCTATGTTGTTTTATAAGCCTTTATTATTAAGTCAAAAAGATGTAAATTACATGATGTAATAAGTATAACTTTATTTCTTTGAAAAATATCAATTTAATAAAAACATTAAATATTTCATCACAATTTACGATAGCGTGAAAAATACAAGTAACTAATTAAAATAAAATTTTGTGTAAAAAATTAAATAATATTGAATGTAGAAAATTATAAATATATTTTCGATAATACGAGGATTAACCAGAACAAATTATTATAAATTTAATTAAATACTAAAAAAATCATTTCCATCACTAATAATGATCCTATCGAGTTAGAATATGTATGTTTCAACATACATGTCACAGAAAAGAAAAAAATACATAAATTCAACCCCACATGTAATAAACTGGTATGTCTTTTACATACTTAAACGTGCAACTTCTAATACTGTAGATTAGTTTTTATACTATTATTTATTTATTTTCATATATAAACATGTCTTCTTATTCTATTATTTTGATAAATTTATTTAATTTAGATAGTTTGATTAATTTTATATTTACTCTATTGCTATTTTATTATAAAAAAGTATTAATATATTATTTTAATAAACATAAACTGGTACAAATACGATTGTATGATAATCTGATAAATAAAATTTTGCGTGTATATAACGATCAACTTTGGTCGATTTTGATCTATTTGGAAAATCTGCTGTGTATGGAATTTAATCAATCCAATAGAAAAACTACTATTGTTTTTGGTTTTTTAATTGTTTACCATTAATTTATAAATATATACATACCTACTTGAGGTATTTTTCAAAATTTTATTTGAGTTGAATTTGAAAAAGAAAGGGCAGAAAGAAAGAAAATGAAAATGATTTTATGCAACTGAAGAAGCTTATTATATACTCTCAAGCTATCCATGTTTGACATGATATCGAGTTAGTCAAAAAAGTTTAAAAAATTATGAAATACTTTATTTTAGACATGACATGTGGAGCGTATTTAATTTAATTTAATTTAAAAGTCATTTAATTTAATTTTGTTGCCATGATGACATGCACATCATGTTCAGAAATTTAACACGTAAGGTAAGTGAGTGATACAATGAATGAATCTGATTCACAAGGTGGTTAATATTTTAAATTTATCAATTTGTTTTCATCCTTCCTCTTAATTTGTTAAGTCAAAAATAGAGTGGGATAAGTTGGTCTTTTAATTATATTTTTAAATTAAAATTAAAATAAAAGATAATTTTAAAGATTAATTTTTATACTATATTATTCGAAGGATTTAAATATATTATAATATTATAAATTAAATATTAATATTTATAAATTAACTTCTATTTATTAATTATAACTAACTAATTTAATATGGAAATGTAGTCATTTTTTAATTTATCCGTTTAAATATATTAATTGATTAAATAAATATTTTAGAAAATTATATAATAAGTTTGCTTTCAAAATATATATTTTAACTTAAAATAACAAATTAAGAAAGCTTAATTGAATTCTTTGTGATCAAGACTTCTAACTTACCTAATTGTATTAAAAATCCGATTGGTCCCATTTTTATTTTTTTTTTACGAGCAAACGAGAATCAGATGAAAATGAGTCGGATTAATTCGTTTTTATTACCCTGAATTTGTCTCTTTTAAATATGTAGCGTATTTTACAATCTAAAATTAAATATAACAACATTTTTTTATTAATTAAAATGAAATTATATATCGAATGATATTAAACTAAAAATTTTCTTCGTTTTACATAGCTGTCATTTTTAAAAGTTGTCTTTCTAAGAGTGATATTTAAAGAAGAAAAGTTTTTTGTTTCATTATGTTGTAGGAATGGTACTACAGGAGTAGATTTAATTAGAAAATTGGTAAACCGCTTAAAAATAATAAAAATTAAGATTTTATTTATAACCATTTAATGTAAAATGTCTTTCTATGAAAACTATTTTTAGATGTTACTTTTATTTTTTTCTCAAAAAATAAAAATAAAGTATTTATATTTATATTCAAACACTATTATTAAACTTAAATACTATATGATATTTAAGTGAAAATGCCAATATATCCTCACAAGCTGTTACTTGTTTACAAACTAGTAGTACATATTTTAATGACTAGAGATCATATAAAAAAAATTCCAACAACAGAAATGTATTCATCAACCAAACATTTTTCCTAAAGGATATCATTTTCAGATTTATATATTTCCAAAAATTTTATTTCAAAAGTAAAAATAAATGTTTTGAAATAAACATTTGTATGAATTTAATTTTCTCTATCTTGGATGATAGGTTTCTTAGCTTCGTCATGCTTTCATTCTTGTTTTTTGTAGTCATTATCCACGCAACCATTTTACCGTACATTTTCTCCTTTCTTACCATTTCTCAGCCTCAATCCTGCAAAACGAGGAAGGAAGCTCCAATAATAAAGGGACAAAAAGCTCAGTAATTTTCCACATATAAATTATAGTACATGTGTTGGGAATGAAAATGTTGTTTATTAGGGAAGTGAGTAACTTGGTTGAGAAAATTATGCTTCTTATTTTGACTTCTTTAGAATAAACATGTCCTGTAGTCTAGTGTTCATAAAAAAATGGTGCATAGTTCTATTGCTTTATCTATGTGAATAAAAACAATAATAATAATATAATAGTAATAATATCAATAATGATGATGAATAATTTAATACAATAAAAAATGTAATCTATAATGGTTAATGAAATCCAACTTTTGACTCTTCAAATTCCTTTTACAATAGAGAGGGAGCATGCTATAATGAATCATACTTTTACTTGATTGTGTTGAATAAACATTGTGCAATTTCTTATTGACAACACAAAAGACTTCTTAGGTTTTTGTGTAAACACAAGCAACTAAATGTTGATTGCAACAAGGAGGCTTTACCAATGAATTAATATATATATTTTTTCTATTTTGTGTCAATAGATCATTTTTTTTTTCTTGCCAATAACATCTGTAGTATTTCTATTTTATTGTATTTTGTTTCTTTTCGTGAACACCTAATTTATTCTCTATCTTTTTTATTATTTATTCATTCATTTTGTTTTCTTTATTATATATTTGTCTTCTTTTTCTCCATTTTTTTATAAGTAATGAACAAATCGTTGGCAACTCCTGAATGTGGTTCTCCCATGACTGAACCCAATCAAAGATGCACAAACAAAAAAATGGGAGGAAAAGATGAAGAAGAAAAGCATTTTGGGCCGTAATCCAAATTTCGAATTTGCAGATTATAAAAGCCGTGATCCACAACGAACAACAGCACGAGAAAGAAAAATAAAATCTGAAAGGATCCATCATAGTCTACGAACACCCACCAACAAAACTCATCAAAGATATTACTTTTTGCGAGCACAATGTAGCAAATCAATATTTGGATTTTATTAAGAAAAATGCTCATAATGTTAAGTATCTCGTGTGCGAAAGAAAATTGTTTTAGAGGGAAAAAAATAGTTTGATTGTTCTATGTTTGACCACCTACCATACTATTTGGAAATAAAAATTGAAGCCATGGTAATGTATTTAAAAAATACCTTTAAGTACATGTTGCTATAACATCTGTGAGCTGAATAAATTTCTTGCCCAAAATCGACATCTGTCTCATCCTCTTTTAATGTGTGATAATGAGATGAAGAATGTAGAGGTACCCCTTAAAAACAATTAAAGGAAAAAAGTCATAGGATTTCTTTCATAACGTGACTTCTTTATACCTTTGGCTAAATAGTATGTGATGTTTTTTCTTTCTTTTTTTTTTCATTTTCTTCTTCTTTTCCTTTATCTTTCACTTCCCTTTCCTTGACTTCACTTTTTTACGTTGTATTTGCCTGTATTCTTTCTTACTTTCACTGTTTTACGAGCGCACATGGTTTTCAGCATTTGTGTCAATGTTTATGTTTCTAATATGTTCTTAAAATTGTATGAAAATGAACTTTTGGAGACCGATGAAACTGAAGCCTTTTTTTTTTTTTTTTTTTTTTTTTTTTTTTTTTTTTTTTTTTTTTTTTTATTTTTTTTTTTTTTTTTTTTTTTTTTTTTTTTTATTTTTTTTTTTTTTTTTTTTTTTTTTTTTTTACATGTCAAACTAAAACAGTTACTAAATATTATTTATAAAAAGAAATATTAAATAACATTAAACATATTATATATATGGTGTGGACTAGCTTCACGTGAGCCCCTTTCTGTTGTCTCTCATGTCTTCCTCTGTGCACAGACGCAAAACAACTTCATCACTTTTGTGCACTCTGCACCCTCTTCTCCATTATAATCACTTACTCTCTCATTCACCCTTGTCTTTTTTCTAACTCAACAAACATAAATATCTTCTTAGACTGCATGATGGAGTAAATACGTGGAAGATTTAATTTTATCTCATTGTAGTCACGTTACTGAAAGAGATAAAGTGAATGGCCTAAACCAACACACAACTATATTCACGAGAGTATTAACAACAGTAAATCAAAGAAACAGAGCTACCCAATTACTTCTAGTTCACGTATGATATTGATGGATGGATATTTTTGTCTTCTTTATTTTCCCTTTAGACACAAGTGAGCTCATACATAATTTGGTAGAACAAGTGATATATTTTACAAATGAGAATTATTTATATTAGTACCTACATTATATACACAAACACAATTCAATATTCAAATTAGGAAGTTGTTTCACCTAATCTTCAAAATTTAACTGCTCAAGTGGAGATAAGCAATATCTTAGAAGTTGGAATTTTTGATCTGGAAGGAAAGGATCCCACAATAGCGAAATTAACTTTGGCATCCGATAAAACCAAAGTTTCATATTTTATAGAATATGATTCTACATACTCTTATGACAGCGAAGAAATTGCTTTAGCACTTGTTAGCAGCAGATTGATACATTTTGTCAGCTATTCACTTCGATTGATCATGAACTTATTCCACTCAACCTGTAAATGCACTAATGAAATACCTTCACTGACATGATGGTTAAGCAAGGTACATTATCTACATGACAAAACCAGACAAAGTTAAGTGACAAGCAATTTCTGAATCTTTGTCACAATTAGTTCACATGTCCAATTAGTTCCTACGTAGTAATGCAGTTTGGTGGAAACTGCAAAACCATGTATCTTATTTCAACCCTGCTATTCATTTCTTTGCTGATTCTTCTTTCAGAAGATGATTTGCTGAGAATATTATGCCTAAAAGGGTTTCCTATAATTGGGCGGAGCCAAATGTTATTAGGAGTTAAGATGCGAATCAATGAACCAATAAAATATAAAATTTGCAATCCAATGGAATTTTGTTATAAAGCTGAAAAGTGGAAATCATAATGAACAAAGCAGAGTAGGCTTCATTCTCGTTGAAAATATGCAGTGGGACCAACCATCCTCGCGTAATGATGCTATGTAAAAATAAACAAATAAATCATTATAAGATAGGATCTACTTCTTTATGGTTCCCACTTTTTTTCTCAAAAATCAAGTCTTTTTCAAGTACCATATATGTTAAATTGTGTATTTCCGAACCTAATCTTATAAAGTTGTTGTTTTGGTACTGATTGAATTAGACACTTGAAATACACTTGAGCAATTAGCCACGAATTAACAAAAAAATTCGAGACTTTAATACAGGGTTCTAACATACATCTAGAACTCAGAGTTCAGCTTGTGGGAAAAGAAGAAGCAGGTGGCCAAAAAACTGCACACGTGAAATTGTTGGTTAGAAGAAGAGACAAAGACTTGAGGTCCACGTATGGCATGAATGACCTGTGTTCTTACCAGATTTGAAGTTGTGTATGAATGAACCGACTTGTTCAAGTAAATTTGAGTTAAAGTATTTTCGAGGTCTGACGAGAGGTTCACCTGAAAAACTACTTCGACAATCGACAATCGACAATCAAATAAATATGTGATCAATAATGATAACTGAATAATATTTTCTGTAATAATTAATATATATATATATATATATATATATATATATATATAATAGACTAAATTCTTATGAATTCAAAAGTTCAAGTCGAAAATAACAAATATGATAATTACCGAGTTGTGCGGGTAGAAGCTGATTTGGAAATTGTTAGAAATATTCGTGTCTATGAATCTCAAACATAAATATAATTGATTGGATTATCTCGAATGAAAACAGTACAACTAGTGTTGTGGTTGGATGACACTTGGACAATGAAATGAAATACTTCAAAATGAAAGAACTTACAACATACACATAGTGTGTGATGAAGAGAATTTTAAGGTAATCTTATAAGTATGATTTATACTTAGTTATATACTATAAACATAAACTAAAGAGTTATGCAACCCATTTTTAACGAGGTAGTTTGGTTTTGCAGCTGCATTCTAAAGATGTTTTGTGTTGGGCATGAATAGATGAGATGCAAAAATGATAATGTTTGTAAAGAATACAAGTAGAATATATGTATGTGTAAAGCGATGGTGCGGTTGAGTGTTGAGTTGTCTTCCAATCTGGTGGCTTGTGACTGCAGATGCACGCTTGAAATTGGACCCTGCAAACTTTGGTAATTCATTGACTCATCTCAAAGTTTAGTAGTAGCATCACCTCACCTCACCTCACACCTTGCATTACCAGCTTTAAAGCCAAGTAAATCAAAGCACCTCCTACCTCACTTCACCACCACCACCATTTTTATATCTATATCCCACCAATCCAACTTTCACTTAAATCGCCCTCAACTTCCTTCTTCCGCTTCTTCATTTTTTTCTCTCTCCACTGCTATTTATTATCTACAACAAAATCAATCATTTCTGCAACTATCTAACTAGTTACTCATGCCCACAAATGTATCCCTCCTTATTTATGTCAACTTCTTCCTAAACATTTAAGAAAAACGAAATAAAGATAAGTTTAAAATTTTTACACATTAAAAGTTAAAAAATATTTAGTATTTTGGGAGTAAATAGAAATATTCAATGTGGTACTTAGATGCTTCTCATATGGTTAAGCAGTTACTAGTGGGATCAGCTAGATACTACTTGGATAATTGTGGGCCCCCAGAGAAACCTTAACATGAGGTTCCTCAAACTACCTAGTGCCTAACAAATACACAAACTAGTCTAACTTAAAAAAAAGTCATTGGGCTGATTTCAATGCCATTAAATATGATTTTGTGGTTGCCACCATTGGGTCACTAAATTATCTGTTTCATTATTGAAAATAAAGTAATGATATTGTATAAAAGTTTAGATATTTTTAAAGTAATTAATAGAAAAGTAAATTTTACTATAGATATTCATTTATAATTAAAAAATAGTGTACAAAAAGTTAAACCACTTATCTATTCCAAATTATTTATTTTTCATTATATTTATCTCTTAATTATTTATTATCCTCGTGTTATTTTTATTATACGAATAAATTTCTTTATTTCTAGAGAAAATTTAGAGTGAAAGGTTGTTCATTTTCATCAATAACTAATGTGCATGATTTTAATTATAATATTAATAACTTGTTAAAAGAATTAGAAAAAAAAAACTCATAACTAAAGTAGGACACACTGAATGGTTGAAGAGAATATTAGCAATGTAAAAAAGTTTACTATCGTATTTAATAAAAATATTGTTTTTATAATAAATTTAAAACTTATGCTTATATTATTTTTTATTATTATGTAAAATTATTTATACTGACACTGTAATACGAAAACATCAAGGTAGCAAATGAGGTGATCTCAGATAACAAAAGGGAAGGTCTGAAGTAAACATAAAATTCGGCATCAATATAGTTACATAAAGATTCATTTAAAGCAAGGTAAATGACCGTCTTTTAATGTGACATGGAATTTTTAAAGTCAACACCTTTGAAATAATATATGTATTAGTTTTTTAATATATAAAAAATATAAATTAGTATTTAAATATGACATTTTAATAATAAAACATTTTATAATATACAGTTAAATCAGTTCTTAAATGATATTCTATTAGCTCACAAAAGTTAACCGTTGAACGGAATTATAGAACTTTTATATATTTAGAAATCATTTTCATTTCATTTTTAAAAGATTAAAGTAATAGTATTTTATTTCAAAAGTCAAATTGATTATTTACCAAAAAAATATCAAAATTAATTAAATTAAAAATTATGTCATATTAAAAAATATCACGTAAGAGAGAATTTTAATTAAAATTGTAATTTTTAAATTATGTTATGTTTACATAATTTAATTGGAAAACTGAATAAATTTAATCTTAAATTTATACTCTAGAATAGTAGATCCACACAGTCATAATAAATAATGAGCATTAGTAATCCAAAAAATCAGAAACAAAATTGTCAATAATTGTGATTTTCTTTTCCTAACCATAAATATTAAAGACTTACATTTTGGGAAGTTAGTTTCTTTTAATAAGCAAAAGTTTACAACAAATAAAAAAGGGGTAATTTTATAGTTTTTCATATTGTACAACCAGTTCTGCAAATAAATGTAGATTGCATAAGTAGTTAGCTGCCTACTTCATTAACTAACTGGCCATATTTTTATTCAGAATAACATATTAAAAATATTTTGTCATTAAAATTAAATTATTACATTATTATATACAATGGTTCGGAATCCGAAAACACTCGTGCACCTTAACTTGCCCCTTAATCTAGGTCTAACTGTCTAACTAACTAACATCTTTTAATGTGAATTCAACAAAGTGAGGTTTTTCTGTTTTATTATATATATATATTAGTGCTTGAAGTTACAGTTAAAAAAAAGTTTTTTATCTAAAAGAAAAAAAATTAATAAATCATAACAGAATTTAAATCAATACATACAACACAAAATAAATATTTATTAATAGCTAAAGCGTCAACAAATATGAAAATCATGTTAAACTTGTATACTTGATAAAAAGGTTAATAAGAGTGATTCAACGGATTAATTTTATATTCTATAATTAATTAATTAAAAACATTTTACGAGATATTTCAATTAATTGTAGATTAGTTTTAGTTTATGTAGGAGTTTATTTTTTCTTTCCTAAATTTTTTTATGAAGAAATTTGTTTAAAAATAGCGTAACAGTTATGCACTATTGAAACAATTTTTTCTACACCGACAATTGTAAATTTTCATTAAATTATTGTATAAAGATAGTAATTTATTTTGTATACTTAATTATTTAGAATTTATTTATATTATATTGTTGTTGAGTAACAATTTAGGTGAGGATTGGTTAGCAATTTTTTTGAGCTACATTACATTAGACAATGTTAAATTTTGTTGAAGAGTCGTTTTCAGTTTATGATAAGAGGAAAAAAGGAAATTATGGTATTAATTGGAGAGTTGGGTTTTTCTTTTGTTTGAGTAATTATTCTCTTAACCCCAAACAAACCCAACTAATCAACTTAGACTTTCGTCTGCTATAAGCACAGTTTTTATTTATTTATTTTGTAATTAAACAAATAACAAATAAAGAAATTACACAAATCTACATACTTCACTGGGTCCTCCTGCTAATTAAAACGTACTTAACCTTCTAAAAAGGATTATGGGATGATTATATATCCTTCTAAAAGAATCCATTTATAATAGTGAGTCACACTTTATGTCATCCTTGTCACATTTATATAACTATATACAAATTCTTTAGTCAAGGCTATGTAATTCAATTCATTAAATAAAATACGTACATTATTATAAATTACCTGACATGACCTAATTTCTATGAACAAAAAATGTGATTAATTATTATGAATAAAAAAAGTGGTATCTAGTTAGTCGTGTTAACTTTACTTCTTTCTTTTTTTCATGATTTTTTGGCAGCAGTAAGTACCGTTCATAATGTATAAGTATTTTTTTACCTTACATAATATATATATATATATATATATATATATATATACACAAAGTTACAAGAGTATATATAAATTAACAAATAAATAAGTGATAACATGAATTTATTAAACATAAATTGGGTTTATCAAAGAAAACGTCATTCGACCAAAAGTAATAAGTCATCATTTGAATCTCGTCAAAAGACGTGTTTAAGTAATATTTGACCGTGCTTTATTAAAATTGCTTAGAAAAATAAATGTTAACAAAATTAAAGAAATTAATTTCAAAGTATACGAAATGTGAATATGAGTAAAAACAGCAGAACTTTTAACATGTGAAGCAAAAGTAAAAATGGCTTGGCATACCTCCCGGTACAAATTAAAAATGCGATATCGTTTTCTATTCTTTTTAATTTGTTAAAATCACTACATTGCTTTTTGTGAACTACATTTATTTGTTTTTTGTTTGTTAAAAATCATTACATTCTTATTAATACTAGAGAAAAGAAATTTATTTTATTATTTTTAAACATAATTCTAAATTAAATTAATTCTAAAATAATATTTGAATCACATTTTTAAGCATTATTTTTTTTTACAATTACCATTGCTCTTTAGAATACCAGGTTGTATAATAAGTTTCATTATTATTTTTATTCCATATTTTATATACTTTTAATCATTAAATTTGAACACACAATAAATATATATTTTATGCTTCGTTTGACAATTACATTTTTTAATCAAGAATAGTTTGTCATAATCAAATTCATTGACAGGAAAACCGTCCGTCTGATAATTATATTATAATTAATGAACACAACATTTAATAGTACAATTGTTTTTAAATTAGATTTAACTTACACTCAATAAATATATATTCTAGCATTAAAGTACGTCAATTTTATTTATATTTTCTGTGTTTGTCATATTAATTGTTAATTAAGGATTTAAATGTGTTCGTAAAAAGAATTAAGTTATAAACATTTATTTTGTTTAATTATCAAATATCTGTTAAGCTCCTTCATAATGTGATTAGTGGAAGTGCACCATCTTGTTTATTACATACTTGGTTGTCTCCATTGAAATTTTTGTTACTACTTACAGTATCAACTACTTCTTAGAAACAGCCAATTCCAGCAAGGATTTGAGGTTTGTGATCAAAATTTCTCTAACTTCCCTTTCAAGGCCAAAACAATTTTTCTTTTCTCATGGATTACTCCTACGCCTTCTTTTCTTCGTTAAATTATGTTAATAATCACCGGTTAGAACCAAACCATTCCATTTCCATACGCAGGCGAATCGTTGTTTTTCAATTTCATATGAAACCGACAAAAAAAGGGTATTATGGGAATATGTTCGCACAAGAAGATACGTTATTGTCCGGTCCCATAAAAGCACAGGTCCGTGATATATTTATATATAACTGAAAAAAAATACACGATCGTCTTCTTTACCAAAAATAAACATTTTTTCCACCGAATTGTTGCTTTAATGAAATTAAAAATTACCATATTTTAGAACAGAACCTTCCACTTCAATTCAATGTATAAATATGAATATATTTTTACTTATGTATGTCATCATCCGTTTCTTAAAAGCCGTTGCTGCGAACAGAGACGACAACAACAGAGGAGCAACGAAGCACACAACATCAGATCCACCTGACTCTGTTTTTGATCATCTCATCCTCTGTTCCTCTTGCTCCTTCTCTCTGTTTCGCTTTGGCCCAATGAGTTGAGCCACATTGAAGGAATCCACGTGCAGTGGAGTGAGTGAGTGAAGAGGATGTTTCGTTCTGCGAGATGGAGGAGCGACAAGAACAGGGTCAAAGCAGTTTTCAAGCTGCACTTCCATGCCACCCAGGTCACTTTCATATTTCTCAGAATTTCAACTTTCCTTCTTCTTCTTCTTCTTCTCCGGAATTGTAATTGAGTGAAAAAAGAAAAAACAGACACCATGTTTCACCATCAAACTTGTGGATCAATTACCACCACACCAGTCTATTACTCAAAGATATACAATAACTAGTGAAATGCTTGAGGGACGGTTTTATCAGCCATGGTGGTTTTATCTGTCTGGAGCAGAATTGTGTCTTGAGACTCTTCATTATGTGATCTAAAGAAAAAGAGACAATTTTTTTAACCCTTTTTTTAGTTTTCTTGAAAAATGAAAATGGAAGTTTGGAATAGAATCTGGATTTTGTTGGTGTACTCGTGATGATGAATTATAATGGGATGGGAATCAACATGGTAAATGAGTTGTCGTGTTCGATAATTCAATTTCAGGTGTTTCAATCTGGAATGGATGCATTGGTGCTGTCTATAGTTCCAGGGGACATTGGAAAGCCAACTACCAAATTGGAGAAAGCTACAGTTCGAGATGGAACTTGCAGATGGGAAAATCCGGTGTATGAAACTGTGAAGTTTGTTCAGGAGGCTAAGACTGGGAAAGTCAGTGATAGAATATATCACTTTCTGGTTTCAATGGTATGAATTTTTCTCCCTCTCCATCATTTATTGTTAATTTTTTTTTTTTTAATGTGATCTACTTTCTGCGTTTATGCAGGGTTTACCAAAAGCTAGTTCCATTGGGGAGGTTTCTATAAACTTTGCTCATTATGTGGACGCCACAAAGCCCTCATCTGTCTCTCTTCCCATCAGGATTTCTCATTGCGATGCTGTTTTGCATGTTAGTATTCCCTCTCTTATTTTCTAATTTTTTTTTTTTTCCGAAAGGGTTGTGGTCCAGAGGTAAAGTTACTTGAAAATTCAGGGAAAAGCTAATGAAAAACTTGAGTAAGCTATAAGTCAAAGCAATGTTGATCTAGGTAAATTTTATTTGGTGCTTAACAAACAGGTATCAATTCAGAGGCTGCAAGAAAACGGTGATCGAAGGTACAAGGGGGGAGTAGCCATGTTATTATTTTTACCTTTCAGGTTAAAGGGTTTGTCTGAGCTCAGTTTTTGATGATGCGGTTTCTTCTTGTTCGATAACATTCGCAGGGAAGAAGATGAATACGAAGTTTCCAAACTGAAATCCGATGATAGGAGCTCAAGGAGCCAATTGAACAACGGGGATACGGATGAAACCAGAAAAAGCTATTCTTCAGAAGTAAGAATTTCACCTTCTTGGGCTAAAGAATTATTGTCACTTGTTTTATGTACCCTATATGATAATTTTTCTCTCTTGTTTTCCCTCTTTTGTGAAGAAGTGAGTTAATGTCATGCTTTCATAATTGAAAATTTTCTCGACATATAAATTAAACTGACGTGGCCTTTCTGGTTTCTAAGTACAAATCTATCCATGTCTTTTGTTGTTTCGCAGGATGTCTCTGCCAAAGCAACTCTCAATAGAGCTGAATTGAGTTCTAATTACAGGACATCAAGTGGCTCTGATATGACATTGTCAAGTTCTGATGACAGTTCTGGACTTGATACTCCACGCGAAATTGGACCAAGAAAATTTCTCCACCATGCCTCTGAGCCTCAAAACCTTGCTCTGAATGCCTCAACATCAATTCATGATGCACATCAGAGATCACACTGGGACTGGTCAGCCAGGTCGGAGCACAGGCTAAGTACAGATGATGCAACATATGGTTCTCATCATAATTCTCTTCTGAAGGAAAGCTCCCAACAACCTTCCCCTTTAGAGGTTGAAAGTCTCAAAGATGAACTAGCTGCTTTGGCCAGGCAGGTGGAGGTGTCGGACTTGGAATTACAGACCCTTAGGAAGCAAATTGTGAAGGAATGCAAAAGAGGGCAGGATCTTACGCAGGAAATTATTGTCTTGAAAGGGGAAAGGGACGCATTCAAGGCAGAATGTGAAAGTCTAAGGTCTTTCCAGAAACGCATGGAAGAGGCCAAAGTGAGAAACAGGTCAAAATTGGAAGGTGGAGACCTTCATGCTCTTGTTGAAGAAATAAGACAAGAATTGGATTATGAGAAGGACCTAAATGCAAATCTCCGGTTACAGTTAAACAAGATGCAAGAATCTAATGCCGAACTAGTTCTTGCTGTGCAGGACCTGGATGAAATGTTGGAGCAGAAAAATAGTGATATGTGTAACCATTCCTGTGCAAACGAGCGGGATAAAAATTCCCCGGAGAAAAGGAAAAACCTCTCTAAATGTGAAACGGATGATGATGATGATGAAGAACAGAAAGCATTGGAGGAGCTGGTTAAGGAACACACCGAAGCCAAGGAGACACACTTACTCGAGAAGAAAATAGTAGACCTCTACGGTGAAATAGAGATGTACAGGAGAGACAAAGATGAGTTAGAGATGCAGATGGAACAGCTTGCACTGGACTATGAGATTTTGAAGCAGGAAAACCATGGCCTTGCATATAAGCTGGAGCAAAGCGAACTGCAAGAACAGCTAAAAATGCAGTATGAATGTTCATCTTCTCCTTCCTCAATGAATGACATTGAAACTCACATCAAGAATCTGGAAAATCAACTACAGGAACAATCAGAAGATTTCACAAATTCTCTAGCTACCATCAAGGCACTTGAAACCCATATCAGAAGATTAGAAGAGGAAATGGAGAAGCAAGCACAAGGATTTGAAGCTGATCTAGAAGCAGTGACGTGTGCCAAAGTTGAACAAGAACAAAGAGCTATCCAAGCCGAGGAAACTCTGCGAAAGACCAGACTGAAAAATGCCAAAACTGCTGAGAGGCTTCAAGAAGAATTCCGAAGGCTCTCTACACAAATGACGACCACATTCGATGCGAACGAGAAGGCTACCATGAAAGCATTGACAGAAGCGAGTGAAATGCGTGCACAGAAAAGTCTACAGGAGGAAAAGCTGCATCAAGTCAAAGAAGAACTTGAGTCAACTACTGCTGAGTATGAGGTAAAACTGAACCAACTTTCCAACCAAATAGATATGATGAAAGTGCAGATACAGCAGATGTTGTTGGAAATTGAGGACAAGTCCAAACAGCTTGAAAATCAGAAGAAGCACGAGGAACAAGTTAGTAGGGATTTCTCTGAAGAGATCGGATTACTAAAAGCTGAGATTGGAAAGCTTAACATGGAGATTTCATGCTTACTTGAGCAAGTAGAAGATAAAGAAATTTTAAGAACTGACTTGGAACTTATGAAGAAATCAGTTGAGGAATTTGAAATACTTTTACAGAAAGGAACTGTGGAAAGAAATGAACTGCTGGGAACAATTGAATTGTTGAAGAAGGAGGCAGAAGAGTCACGTAATGAGCTAAGCAGAATGATACACATCAAGGATGAAAAAGAAACTGAGATCAGAGTCTTGCAGTCAGAGTTGGAGGCCGTTAGAGCTCAGTACAATGACCTGAAACTCTCTTTTTCTAAGGACGAAGTTGAGAAAGAAAAACTGCTAAAGCAAGTTCTCCAGCTAAAGGGTGAATTGAAGAAGAAAGATGATGCTTTAATCAGCTCCGAGAAGAGGTTCAGAGAAAGTAGTGCACGCGCACAACTTACCGATGGAACTAAAAATATTCTAAAGAACAAAAAAACTGCTTCAGTTCCTCAGAATTCAAAGGAAATAGCCAGCCTGAAGGAGAAAATAAAAACGCTTGAGGTAAAGTTTCAAATACTAATAGTCTGAAGAGACGGATCATTTTATAAAAAGTCTTGATGCCCAAATGTTAATACTTTCATGATTTCATCTTCTATCCATTTTTAAACTCTTGTTTATTTGCGTTCTTGGGATAAAATTAATTTACTTGTGGTGATTGAGGTGGGATTGTTTATTGCAGGGCTTGATACAGACAAAGGAAACAACCTTAAAAACTTCAACAACTTCATTTTTGGAGAAGGAAAAGGAACTCCAGACCAAAATTGAGGAGCTGGAGAACAAAGTAGAGGAGTTCAACCGGAGTATTGCTGTGCAGAAGGTATCCTCATTTGTACAGTCTAACTATATTTTTGGAGAAGTTTCATTTCTTCATTTCTCTTTGGACCACAAAACTGTTTCTTTTCACGAAGTCTGAATTACAGACGCAACCTTGCTTGAAAACGGCATCGACATTAGACTTTCATTATTGAATTCTTGATTTATGAAGCTATTGAATTACACATATGAAATAAATGTACATTGGCACGCCCTTCAAACAGGTGGTTCAGGATAGAAGTATTACTACTTCCAATGAGATATCTGGAGACGTAAGGAGTACAGTTGAGCATCTCAATGCTGCTAAATTGTTATTCAACAGGTCTCACTATTATTTTACTTTCCTTCAATTTTATTTTCTCTTCCTATGGCATTAAGTGGACATAGTTTAGTAATTTGGTAACATCTCAGTTTTCTATGTTACTCTTGAAATTTCATGAATTAAAAGTGTAGTTATTGATTAATTTGTGGCCATGGCAGTGATGTAAAGTTGGCAGAGAAGAAAGAAGCAGGAATCTCCAAAAAAGATGCTGCAGATTGCAGCCATGGTGACATATTAACTGAGCTAACATCGTTGAAGGAAAGAAACAAATCAATGGAAAGTGAACTTAAAGAGATGCAAGAGAGATACTTGGAAATGAGCCTGAATTTTGCGGAGGTAGAAGGTGAAAGACAAAAGCTGGTGATGACTGTACGGAATCTTAAGAGTGTCCAGAAAGGCTAATAAGTTCCTCATCATACTTGGATTCAGCATTGTATAGTTGCAGTAACCAAACACATATCATTACAAATAAATTAATGTGTACAATGGTAAAATACATGTAATTTTTTTTTTTTTTCCTTCTTCTTTCTTAGTGTTGATATTTGCTTCCTTATGCTAAATGTCTTCCCCATTGGGTACCGTTTTGCAAAGTTATCAGTTTTTAATGTTAACCAAGTGTTATTTTGTTGCGAATGGTTCTCTCGCTGTCACGTTCGGTAAACAAGGATGAGCTGTTTTCTTGCGTCTTTTTTTTTTCTTTTATAAGCAAAAGATTAGTTCTTTTATTGGTATAATTCGACTTATCTATTTTATACATTTTGGCTTTTGCAAATATATACTTTATATAATTTAATTTGTGAGGAATTTAGATAGAATTAAAACTTCTACGGTGAGATGAATAAGAAAAAACTCACAATATCATTGACTTAAAATTTTAAATTTAAGATGATGTTAGGTGTTTATGAACTTCGGCAGATTTATTTATTTTTACCAAGGATTACTTATATTTCCTTTATTAGGCATTGATACTAGTTTTAGTAAACTTGGATAGGACTAATGGATCCCACTGGTTAAACCAAACGACGGATATGGAACTGCTTCGATCCTCTGTTTACTTCGAATCGAACGTACACTATGCATATTTAACATTTATCTTTGATGAATACCTGATCTTTTACTAATGAAGTAAGTATAAATACTATGGTATTCAACTTATGGATACATGTTATTTATTAATTATTTATATTTAAATATTTTAAAAATTAAGTGGAAAAATTTAACTTATAGAAAAATTATAAACAACTTTTTTATGTTAAATGATTTTTTTTTCTTTATATGTGAATTTTTTTCAATACTTTTTTTAAAGCTTTTAATTCAATTCCAATTTTATTTAAAATATACAATTTTATTACTTTATGTAAATTCATGTTAATATTGTTACAAAGTAATGACGCCTCATAATAAGTATTTTACATATAAGATAAAATAGTATCGTTGAGGCTAGTAGAAAACATTATATATATATATATATATATATATATATATATATATATATATATATATATATGTATATTAGGAAATAATTATAGGAGAAAACTGATGAGGGAAATATATATTATTTAACTTTATCATTTTTATTTAATGTGAAATTTAGACTCACACTTAAATATCTAATAATAATATTAATTTTTAATTAAGTTTTGAAATTATTTTTAAAATATAAGCTTAATCTATTACATTAATTTTACTTGATAGTGTGGAGGATTGATCGACAAATATATTAATGTAATTGTATTAATTATAAATTAAGTTTAATTTTTATTAAAATTGAATTTATTCATTAATGAGGTAAACCATAGGATTTTGAAGAGCTCACAACATCCTAATTCTTAAGGGATAATAGATTTTACTTTTTTAATATATATATATATATATATATATATATATATATAAAACATATTTTTTATAAACAAAGTATTTGAGATATGATCAACATTTTAATGTCTTAGTTTGATTTTATTTTAATTAAAATAAATCTAATTCAAGTGTAACAACATAAAAGATTTTTAATTTTTAATTGGGTCTGAATTTTGTTTTAAAATTTAATTACATTAATTTTAGTTAGATAGTGTTAAATCATAATATTAACATAATAAAATTTTAATTACATTAATATTTTAATTAAAATTAGATTTGAATTGAATACATTAAAAATAAATAATTGGTATAAGAAATAATCTAAAAAAAACCATCATTACATATTTTGTCAATTTTAATTAACAATCCACGTGATTTATATTTAAATAACATATAATATATACAATTTATTATTTGATTTATATTTAAAATATTAATTTTAATTATCTTGAGGTAAGAATTATCTGATGATACACGTGCAAAACAAATTATCATCCACATATTTTACGTCATTTGACGATTTTACCAATATTGTTATAAATATTAACCTAGAAAACGTGTAGGATCTTAATATTTTACGGTTAAACTCTTAATTTCAATTACTTACTTCCGCTTGATACATATTGCATATTTTTATTTCTTTCTCTCTTTTTGTTCGGAAGATGCTTTAATAAATGCATTCAATGTGCATAATTAATAGGTATTAAATACACGTATATGCCCATATTTAATAAATATATATAATATGTGTATTCAATTTGTAATAAATGTATTCAATACACATATATATGTATTTAATGCACACATGCACTTATTTTATATATGTATTAAAACACACATGTATTTAGTGAATGTATTCAATACGCATACTTTTTCTCTTTCTTTTCATCTTATTCAACAATAAAAAAAAAAAAACTGATAAAAAGAATTCAACAATCAAAATTGTATTTTTATTTGTCTTTCAAGATTTTTAATAATACATTTTTTTTCTTCTTCTTAATATACCCTTAACACTTTGGGTAATTTTTAAATAATTTACATATGTATTTTTGTTTCTTTAGTGACATCTCCAGCATTTGCATTGACCTATTTATTCATTACCAATAAATGAGAGCTAATTACTTTGTTTTTTTTTTTTGTAACATCACATTTTTCACTTTTTTTTTTTTTTTTTTTTTTTTTGTAACATCACATTTTTCACTTTTTTTTTCTATTGCAGTTTTCGTATCCTATATTATTAAATCTTGAGTTAATTCAATTCATAGCTGCGACATACATTACGATATAAATATTTTTATATAATTATTTGCATATTTAGCTTTCATTGATTTTAAGACAAATTGCATGGTAAAAGATATATTAGACAATTTAAATACATGTTTTTTTTATATTGAAAAAAAATTGTTCACGAAGTAAATAGAATTTTCGTGATTTTACACATATAATATATCTGTATAAATTTTATTGCTAAAAAACCATGTTAAACATATATGATACAAACTCTTCGAGCAGTTTAATCCACAATTTAGTAAAAGAGGTTTTTTTATATAGAAATTTTGTTAATGAGTTCAATTTATTGTTTATATATTATTTGGCGTCTATAAATTGTCATAAAATGTCTAATGACATGATTTATGATTGTATTATTAGATGTGGCTTGAAGAAGTTTGCCAAGGATAATATGGGTATTTATTCTCTTACAAGCATATTTTTAAGATTTTATGATTAATAATTATAATTGATTTAATTGTGTTTTTTCATATTTTTCTTGCGTTCTCAGGTGATCGTAGTCTTATGTCCTCTGAGGTCGATTATTGTTTGCAAGAATGTAAAAAAAAAAGTAATAAATTGCTGCAAGAATGTTGAAGAAAAATATTGGTAGGTAAAAATAATGTTCATGCATGATAGTGATAAACAAATGAGTTAATAAATAATATCTAGCATTTATTTTGGTAAATGTTTTCTAATTACTTTCGTTCTTTTATATGTTATAGAATTTGCTTGCGGATCAAATTAATTATGACGCTAATTGATTATTGGAGCCACATAAAAAATAAAAATAATAAATTTATCAAAATTTAGAGAAAATTGCATTTGATAACACAGTCCACAAGATAAATCTAATTAAATTATTTGTTTTAATAAAATGTTTACCCTTTTACACATTTGTGTTTGAAATACTTATTTTCATGAACTAAACAAGAAAAAAGGCAAGTCTAAATTGACATAAGTTCCTCCACGCATTCATCAAAATTCAAATAAATAATTATTCTTAAAATGCAAATTGTTGCGAATGCTAAAATACTTAGTAATATGCATTTGTCGTTATCATGATCTATATTTGTCTATATTAAATCGAAGATTATTTACTAAGTTTGTAATTAAGGGTCATATGTGTTACAATGTGGTTTTTTTTTTATAGTCATGGTAACTGTGTAGTTGAGTTGTTGAGATTAACGTAATAAATAATAAATTATTTGTTTTTTGCTGTGAGAAAATGTGACAGATTTCAAAAATATAAATAAGAATGTGAGACAAAAAAAAATAATAGTAATAAATATAACGATTAAAATAAACATACAAAATATATAAATAAAAAATGACATATCTCTTTTATATGTAGTTATATATTTATTTATTTATTTATTTTTGTAAATTGATGATTGTTTTCTTTGAAAGATCACCCAAACTCTATACAAAAATTGTTACAAGTTAGAGATCAAAATAGAAATTATAGATTTACATTAAAAATATAAAATTGTATAATACCTTGCCGTGCGATTATTAAAATGAGCCCCTCCTGTATCATCGAAAAAATGTGCACAAATAATGGCGTTGAATATTCTTCGGAAGGTGCGAGGCTGGCAGTATTTTTTTTATCAGTATATTTTTATTGTTATTCTAATTTTATTTCTTCTCTCTTCATCTAAACCAAATAAATTTATAATTATTTTTTAAAAATTAAGTAACTCAAATTTTCAATTTATTTTTTTCTCTTTTTTATTTTCATTCACAATATTTACTACTAAAAGAGATTAAATGATATAAAATAAGCTTAAATACAAATCGCAAATGTTTTTGAAATTTCGTTATTAAGAATATAAGTGTTATTTAATTTTTTTATAAGACTTTTAATTATGCATCCCAATTCATCACGTAATTTGCGGTGGGTATCAATCAATTTGTTCATGAACAACACAGGATGACATCATGTTTGGATGATTTAATACAAAATAAGACGGTGGATAATGAAAGAAAAAAAAATTAGTATGAAAGAGTTAAGCTATTTCGAATAAATGAAATAAAATAAAATAAATATTTATTATTAACAATTTTTTTATTTTCACTATTATTTTTTAATTATTCATTATTACAACAAAAAAAAACAAAAAAAAGAATCGTAATTAATTATGGGTGATGACGTGCTCTTCATCTCGAAATAAATCCTTTTAATTTTTTAAATATAATTAATTACATAACTAATATAATTGATTATATAGTGAATATATATTTAATTGTGTAGCAACTCTTCACACTTTATTTGTCTTTCTCTTATATTTTATGTGAAAAGTTTCCATGTCTCTTTTTCTTTTTCTTCTTGTTTTGTATGCTTTTTACACCTTTCAACATAACTAAGTCTTAGTGCGTCAAACTCTTTTTGTATATTTCTTCTTGCATAACCTTTGAACGACGCAAAACAAAAGCTAAATTTTTGTCGAATGTGTGAAACATAAAATGTTTCTTTGAGGTGACGCTAAATAAAGAAACTTAAGAAAAGAAGAAAAATGAGGAAATGTTGGGTGGTTTAATCTGATTAAGCTCATCTCAAACTTAAAAAAAAAAGAGAGAGAGAATAAACGTAAAAAAAAAACATAACCAGTTATACATTTTATTAAAATAAAGAAGAAATATGTGTTTTCTTATTATCATAATTGATTGTAGGTTACTCACAATTTTGTATGTATATTATTTTGTTTGTTTTTGTTATAATAATAATAATAATAATTAATTAAAAATAATACTAATATTATAAACAACAATAAGAAAACTATTAAGAAAATATTTCTTTTATTTATTATATCTATTTTTTTACTTTATTTTTTCTCTCTCAATTTTCTCTATTTTGTTATCTGAGCTGAACATAACATAAAATAGTTTCGTGAGATATTGCAAAAAGGAAAAAAAAAATGAAAATAATAATGCGTGCATCTGTTATTTTGTTGTACCTGACAAGACAGTTTTGGGTTTGAAGCAATGGAACGTTCAATCAATCACCAAACCAAACTTTCAAAGTATTTGGTCAGCATCAGTGTTCCAGCTTCTCTATTAGAAATTTGTAGGTATTTTTTTTCCAACATATTTAAAACAACACTTTCTAATAAAATTACGTTTAAAGTATAATTATAAATATAAAATCATCCTCTCACACTCACAATTACAGACATCTTTCACGTTTTTGTATTTCCATCCATCACAACACCTATGCATGCAATGTTTGTTTCACTTATTATATGTATTTTTTTTTCTTTTATCTCTCTTTAAATATAAATGAGAGTGGACTTTATAAACATTCCTCTATAAATATCTCTTAACCTAGTCAAGGCCTAAAGTCAAGAAATTTTACCTTTTCAAATAAAAAACGAATTAAGAAAATATTTTAACTATATTATTATTATTGTTGATGTTGAATAATGTAAATATTTTATTATTTTTAAATTTATAACATATTATATAAATGAAGTAAGATCAAATAATTATTTAATTAGCATAAATTTTCTTACAAGTTTACTCTCTTCGAACAAGAAAAACAAGAAAGAGCTAATAATCATCATAACTAAAGAAAAGTAATTAAATTTATATTGAAAGGATAAATAATTATCATTTTTTATTTCTCAACATTCATACTAATCCTTTAATAAACATATTCCACTAACATTATAAATATAATAATAGTATAAAAAGAATTAAAAATAATAAACTTCATTTCTTTCTAATTAAAAACTATATAATATAAACATATAACTAATGGTGTACATGAATGTCATAATATATATATATATATATATATATATATATATATATATATATATATATATTATTTTTTTAATTATGGAAGGAAATAATTATGCATGGAAAAATAGAATATTTTTATTTTTTAATTTACTAAAATATAGTTTAATTAATAATTATAAAATATTATAAAAATGTTTTACATAAATAATTAAATAATTATTATAAATAAATTATTAATTAATTTATATATTTTTTGTTTTGTTGATTATATATCTTATAATTAAGATTAAAATTATGTGTTCTCCACAATATATCATTTAAGACTGAGTAATTATTTTATTATATTGATATACAACCTAAAATATTTAAAGTTGACTTAATATACTGTTTGCAAAAGAAATTAAAAATTTTCATATGTTTTTATTTTTTTTTAAATTCTCTAAATTCTATTAAAATAAATTTTATATACCTACCATATTAAAGTAATTTAACTAATGAAGGTTTTCAACTTTAAATTCATTACTTTGAGTTTTTCTTTATCCACTTAATATGGATATTATAAAAGAAATTCTATAAATATTTTTTATAATTATTATTTTGATTTTAACTTTATAACATTTTTATAATATTTATTAGAATGTTCTTAAAAGTAATATGTAAATTTTCTGAAATACATTTATGAAAATATAATCGAATTTTAATAAAATATAAAATATAAAACAAGTGATTTAATTCGTGTTAAAAGAAGTTGACACAAGAATTAATTTTACAATAAGATGAAAAGATTTTCCAAAAATAATTAGAAATTTCAAAGACTAGACTTAGTGAGTTTTTCAAACGTATATAATTTGTATTTTTCGGAAATCATCTGATATTTTAAACGATTTTTTCGCTACTTCTTATTCTATATTCATTTTTATTTTAACTGTTATTTCATTTTGAAATTCATGAAATTAAAATATCTTCTTAGTAATATTCAATAAAAAAATATGTATTTTCTTGTATTATTGAATTCTTAAACTTTACTTCTTTGAAAACAAATTTTTAATAAATATGTGGATAAAGATGAAAGACAAATTTTATGCTCTTCAAACCTCTTAATTTTACTTTGTGTGTTATCATTTCTAATTAAAAAATGTATGCTTTTGTATTTTACTTTTTACTCATCTAAAACAAACTATACTAAAATATTGTAGTTAAGGTATGATTGTTTTAAAGCTTAAAGTTTTGTCTAAAAAACATTTTAAAATATCAAGAGAGGAAGATAAACTTAATTTGTCTTTCATTTACCTTTTAAGAGTGATGTGAGACTATATAACTAACTGTACCCTACAGAAACCAAAAATATTTTTAGTATATATAATACACGTGCTTATTACACAATAATTTATAATTAAATGATCACATATATAAAAACTTTACAATCCTGAAAGTGTTCATGAGAATCTTATTCCCATGCGTACATATATATATATATATATATATATATATATATATATATATATATATATATATATATATATATATATATAATATTACAAAAATAAAGTCAAAACACATTCTACAAAAGTGTTTATTGGAGAAAAAACATCAGAACATATATACTATTCACATTCTGCCGCAGATTAATCCGAACACAATGACAAAAGCCATTACAAGAGAATGATCAATTCCACCTTCCACATCCAACGTTAGAACATCACTCCCCAGTATAACTCCCGAGGACGAGTGCTTTTGCTTTGCCTACATATCCAAAATCAAAACATGAACCAATCCGAACATAAAAGGTAAACGACAAAAAAAAAAAAGACAAAGAATTATTACATGGGCAACTATGTCTCCGTGATCTGTGTTGACAATACGAAACGCCGTTTTGGCACCGATTTTCTCTATGCAGTACTTCTGGCACTCCACCATACTAATCTCGCACGTCAATTTTCCTGTCATCATCTCGTGACATCTTTTCACTTGAAACCAAGGCTTTTCACCGTTACTATTATCGCTACTTCTGTACACATCCCAACGTCCAAAAGCAAGTAGTTTCTGCCATGTTTGAAATGAAATCAGAACAAGTTAATTGAAACCAACAATTTTATTTACAGAACGTTACATTTACACGTTATACCTTGTGTATGGTGCATAGAACTCTGCCTCGGAGATCCAAAAGGTTAACGTCCCTTCTACCCTTTGTGTCGTAGTTATCAACGCGATAAACGATGAGACCGTTAGAATCGTAGACGGTGCAACCGTTGGAGTTGAAAACAAGTGATTTCATCCAGAGGGTGTATGTTTGTGGTCCATGGCCATTTGAGGAAGTGGGTTCCTCGTGCTCAGGGTAAACCTTGGCCATTTGAGCAGAATCAGAGAGAAAGAGAGAGCAAGAAGGAGTAGTTGATTTGAAGTTGAAGGCTTGCAGGAGTATTATATTCCAATTCATTGCCAACTAGGTCAAACACTCAAACGACCTTTTCACTGTACTCGCACACAAAAATATTAAGTACTTTTCACTTTTCTGAATATTATAATTCCATATATAGCAGAAAGTGTACATGTCATCATTTAATGAGTGAAGATTTGAAAAAACAAAGAAGAGTGTTATACTGAAAACAATAAAATTGGCTGAATGATTGTTTAAAAAATTTAAGACTTACAACTACTAAAAATACATGGGGTTATGCTTATTCGGATTTATATTTTTATTGTATTAAAATATACATATTTTTATTAATTTTATAAATTATTAATTAAAATTGAAAATAATATAATTTAAACTTTAGGTGACTTATATACTTAATAAGAATCTCTTTAAAAAAAATATTTAACTTTATAATCTGCTTAAAGTTTATATCACATTAAATGTATTCGATTACATACAGCCTAGTTATCTCTAAATACATTAATAGGTGAATATAGTGAAAATTTTGCGTAAAAATAAACGAGATATAAATTATGAAAACTACAATTATTGTTACTGAAAACACGAGAAACGGGTGGAAATAGATACGTTGGAGATTATAGACTCAATCTAACATGTTTATATCATATAGGTATATTTTTAAAAACAAACAAATATAGTTTTCAGGTTCAAGTTGACTTTCGTGTTAATTCATTAAAAATATGACACAAATTTATTACTTAATAAATTTATAAATTTGAATTTTTATACGAGTCAACATTCTTCACATAAAATGGGTAAATAATTTACACTAAAAAGGCAAATAATTACATGCCCTTTTAATATTAATATAATAATAGTAGTAGAAAAATATTATTTATAGATATTTAAAATAGATAAATACAAATAATAAGCAACAAGCAGTAACAAGCAGGAACAATTATACAATAGTTTAGTTATACTTGAGATGTATCTGTTTTTTTGTTATCTTCTAGCCTTCATGTTCACAGGTTAACAACTTGACATAGGATAGGCGTGATAGTTTAGGATTGGTGTTTGTTTTTATAATTGTATATGGGTTAAAACACCTTTTATTCCTATTTATTATACTTTTTTTCTGATAAAAAAATTAAAGTAGATAAGTTTGTTAGAACTTTTGAATTGCCAAAAGTTTACATATTTTTAACTACTCTCTTTATAAAAATTTTAATCTAACTTATTCATAAAATTTTAGTTTAAGTCTAAGCTTTTATTCGTAAATAAGACTTTTGATAATAATTGCAATAAATTTTCAAGAACGATTTTAGAATTTTTGTTAATATATGCATTAGGAAAAAAATACGCTCAACGATAATTTCGAATTGTCATCATATATATATATATATATATATATATATATATATATATATATATATATATATATATATATATATATATATATATATATATATATATATAGCAACATTTTACAATATTTAAAAAAATATTTTGTAATAGTCAGAAAATGTTAGAAGATTACTTTACTACTGAAATTTTTAACGATTAAAAATTATCAAAAACATATAAAAATAATCGAATTTCACCATAACAATAAGTTGTTATTTTTAAAATTTTGTTATCATAATTTTATTTTTTAAGTAACTATTCCTGATATTTATTTTATAGATGTTTTATTTTATTTTTATAATATTGAATCTTAAACGTAATATTTGTTTTAATATAACATGTAGCGAATGATAGAATCAAATTAAAATGTAAAAAAAATGAAAAGTAAACAGAATAAGATCAAATTATAAATTTTCAAAAATATGAAAACTAAAATATAAGCAAAATCTAAAATGGTGTATATAAATGAAAAGAGAATTGAAGTTACAATTTTTTTAAAATATACAAAGTTGTGTGTTGATGTGATTGGAGTTAAAACAAGTTGTGGAGTTATCCAAATATGTTGGTAGGGGGTGGCTATATAATGTAGATGTCATGCCCACAAGTGATGTCATTAATCTTATTTATTCTATAACCTATCTACTAAACCTTAATTAATTAATCATTATCCTCTCTCCCTTTTGTTTGGGAGAAAACGAAGTTAGGTGATATAGCTAGAGAAGCAATTAATCATTTGAGTCACTCAACACTTCTTCTTTGATCATAGTCAATGTATGGTTGGGTTACATTTATTTATAGCTATTGTTCAACCAAGTTGGGGGTCTATGGAGTTAGGATGAAAGAAAGGCCATGTAGGAATGTATCTTTTGGTAATAGTTTTATTTTGTGACGTTGTAAGAAAACTAATCATATATTATTTGTAATTAGTTTTTATTTTGTTAACAATTTATTCATAGATCACAACTATAGTTTTTAATAGCGACAAAAATACATACCCCATACAGTTGTACTAATACGAATGAAATATTAACTATTTAATATTTTAGAGAGTAAAAAAAACATAATTCAATGATTCAAAACATGTGCTATTTTCCTTCTCACCAAACACGTGTTTAGTTTGTTGGATTTTATATGAATAATTTTTCTATAAATAATACGAAAGCAGAAAACAGAAAAGCAAAATAGGTTAAAGTTTTATCATCAATTTTAATAAACTTAAATGAGATTTTTTTTATAAATTTAAAAAAAATATAAATTTATTTAAAGTAAAAAAAAGTTAATTAATTTTTTTCTTCACTTATAAGATCTACATTTTATTCTTATATCCATGTGACACATTAAGACGTGAATCATTATTAATATTAGTCACGCTCATTTACAAATTACATAAAATATAACACGTGTATAATATGGGTGGGACGAAAATACAAAATTAAAATAAACTTTGAACATGCACATGCAACCGAGTACGGAACGATAACAGTTTATTCTATTTAATCAATAAAAAAAATATGTCTAGAAACAATTATTAAAACTACCTCAAGTCAATGATTTTTTTTATGGATTTAAAACCAAAATATTACGTGTCAGTGACAGGGCTTGAGAAATGGATGACACAAAAATAAATACACATTTCACAAGAACTCCTCTGGTACAAATTTTACCACGTAATTTTTTCAAATCAACTTGTCTTTGAGTATTTTTATAAAACTTATCATCAATTCTATTCATTTCAATTAATAATGTTGTAAATTCTATAACACACACGTTATTTATATTATAATAATCATTATAAATCTACTTATAAATATGATGCTATACATGCATCCTTGTCAATAACAACATTTATTTGTCATAATGGTGTTGAAATGAAAATCCAGATGACGATTCCTTCAGTCAACTTGTGTATACAACTTTATCTCCTTCTTTTGTTTGAAAGAACGTTACTATGGAAAAATTTAAATTACAATGTTATTATATATTTACATTTTTAAAATAATTTGATAAAAAAGTTAATCTATACTATTTTTTTAGTATAGAAATAATGGAAGTATCTTATAGAAAAGGTGCGTCCCAAGAGAAGAATGAAGTTGAGCCGGCGACATTGAAAAATATAAGGAAATAATTTATATCCAGGACTTCGTTATGATTAAAAATTAAAAAACTAACTATTCGATAAAAAAATGTTGAATTTTTTTTTCTCTCTCTTTTTGTTATCCATCTTCAGTCTCACAATCTCAGGTAAGTATCTATAATTATATTCCGACATTCAAGTTAATTATATTAGAGAATACATAAGTTAATGAATTCTTAAAGATTATATTACACGTGTTTACGCTAATTGAATTGGATTAAAAAATGACATATTTAATAATTAATTAGTTGGTACACCTATGGCTTGTTATGCATTTTATTAGAGAAATAATGTATTTTTTTTTATCTTAATGTCAATAATAATTTAGAAAAAAAAAATAGAGAGTACATTAACTACTTTAATTTAAATAAAGTTTAGTGTTTTTTAAAGAATTGCTCATAAAACTTAGACGATCTAGAAAAATTTTAACTTGTTTTTATACTGTCTAATTTATAAATCAAACATATAATTACAAACCTAATTTAATATAGATTATTTATCTGACGTTGATCTCGCATGCCACAACAAAATCTTCAAAGTACACTTGAAGTAAGAAATTGAAAATATGAAATATAAAAAAAAATATACCCTAAATAAAATTATAATGAATTAGAACTGGTATTCACTTCACCACTATTGCGCAATGATAGTTTTTATTAAAAAAATAAAAAATAAAATAATGTTTAAAAGATCTCAAAGATTTTACTAAATATATAAGATATTACATATTTGAATAAAATGATTAAAATATTTCATGGATAATTAACTTCAATTTGATGACAACATTTTGTTTACCCGTTAACTTTAATCACAGCAATAGCAAAATGATTATTGGAAAAGTGACGAGGTACTTAAAAGACCTATTACATTAATTATGAAAAGTTCATTTGGTTAGAGCATAAGCCTGAAAATTATGAAATGCTTTTGTATAAAATTAAACATTTAATTGAACTAAACAGTAATTGGAAAAAAAAAATATCGAATAAGAGCCATGTGCAGTACTTAGACTTTTCGTTTGTTTGACTAAAAAGTTGATCTATTATTTATTTATATATATATATATATATATATATATATATATATATATATTTTTTTATTTATTTTTTATAAAATTTTTATATGAATTGAGTTGATATTATATGATTTGGTGTTAGAATTTTACTCTAATTTTTTTTGTTTTTTATTTTTTGCAGAAAACGTTCAACTGGTTCTAGAAACTATAACAAAACGTGAGAATTATAAATTGCAAATATTTGCCTTTTGCAAAAGAGACACGATGTTATATTTGTACGAATAAAATAAATTCGATCAATTATTGTAATAACAAAATAAATAAAAAGCAAATAGTTTTTGAAAATAAAAAAATATCTTTCAGAAAATTGTTATACTCCTTTCTTTATATTTTCTAATTTAAAAATAGTACAATTCTGTTTTCCGAAACAATATTATGTGTATAAAACTTAAATATTTTTATTAATTGTAGCATTATTTTTCCTACATCCATTCATCTCTTCTATCAAAATTATTAATTTTAATATTAAAAAGTTGACATTTGCACATATCAATATTTTTTTGGTATGCTGTGATAGGTTTTGGTATACATATAATTGCAATAAAATATCGTTTAAGTCTTTTACATCATGCATGCCCAAAGTAAAATGAAATAAAAAGAAATACTCGTCACACAAAAATTGAAGTAAGTGGTTGTTGTACCCTCACGATTAAACGTTTGCACGTTTGCAACTGGATTAACGTACAAAATTTTAAGCATGCAGTGAAGAAGATAAAAGGTCTCAATAACTGGTCACAATATTCAGCACAGATGAATATGTTCCTAGAATTCCAACAGTCAATCCAAATGCAGCAATTACCATGCTCAACACAACCTGTTTCAGAGTAAAGATATAATAAGAAGTGTGTAAATATACTGGGGGATAACAATAATAATAATAATAATAATAATAATAATAATAATAATAATAATAATAATAATAATAATAATAATAATAATAATAATACTGATTTATAAAATAAGATTCTAGAAGAAATAAATTAAAAATTAAATGCAAGAACAGCAGTATCATACCTGTGAACACTTTGCTTTTTTCCCCACAATTCTCATAAAACATAAACTTGGAAAGATCACTGACTGAAAATTTTGCACTCCTCAAATTAGTTTGCAGTTTCATTGAAATTCCTTACAATAATTATAAAGGAAAGCACAGTGGACTATAGACGAAAATAGTGTGCAAAGTCTTACGTTACAATCAAGAATTATATTGAAAAATCATGACAGATCATGGCTCCCTAATTTCCATAATGAAAATGGAGCTTTCATGATTTAGTTGTCATAGATGTTTGACAGAGAAATATGTGGCATTGAGTGTGTTTATGTGAAAGTGATTGTGAGTATATTGAAGTGTTTGCTTACCACAAGTACACTGAAGAGAGAGCCAACTAAAGCCATCATATACCCTGAAATTGTAATAAAATAAAGTTAAAGAAAATATGAAAATATATGTCTATGGACATAAAGCTATATTAATTTCTGTAGTTTCCTTGACTAGTTGAGCAGTCACATTAAAACTAATATTATAGAGATGAAGTTTAAGACTCACCAAAAAAGGGAATCAGAAAAGCAGCACAAACTGTAGATACAACAAGTGCAATTCTGATAAGAACGAAACACCGATAAGTTCTTGAGAGTCTATCTGGTAGCAACTCCTCCAAACTTCTTGCTAATGGATTCATCAACAAAGCATATTTGTGTATAGTTAAGAAAAATCAAATAAAAATTATTCCTAAATTTGATAAAGCCATCTCCAATTATCACATTCACAACACACTAGTTTGAGGCAAAAAGGATATTTGGTGAACGGGTTAATTACCTGAAAAAGAGTAAGGAACACAACAATAAAAAAAATGTTCAGTTCAGTGAAATTAATGAAATAATGCTAAGAGACCAAGAAAATCTCATACTCACTGTTGTCCATATTGCAACCTTGGAAGCAAATGCATTTCGAGGCAGATTTAATGTTATTTGAGACAAAGTGTCGTTGCCAAACTCAAGGAATCCCATGATAGCAACACCTCCATATATTGCAACAGACATTACAAAACTGTGTGTGAAGAACAAATGAGTTTAGGAATTAGATATTCAGAAACAAGAAATCAGAAACGTTTTGCCTGTTACAGACAAAATAAAGGAGACAGCATACCATACTATTACTGCTGTAGTAAATTGTGTTTTGTCAGCCATAGATTGGTAAATATTTGGAAAAACTGAATGGCCTGCAAAGCAAAACCCGTGGATACCAATAGCTAATGGAATGCCACTCCAGTTGACAAATTTAGGGCTGTGATGGAATCCAACACCATCCATTATCCCAACACAATACACACAGATAACAATCAACAGTGTTGCAAAAAATCCTCCAGCTACATATCATAACAAAAATTTCAGTAAGGAAATGTTAAAGTTGTAAAATTGAAAACAAAAGAAACATCCTTTACACTTTGGAGTACCTGACAGTGCAGAGATTATACGAAGATCCTTCAGCAAAATAGTTGGGATAAAAACAAGTGCAGCAGCAATTCCAAACAAGTGCACGGAATCTAACTTGAAACTACCCAAATCTAAGGATGTTCCCGGAAATAGTCCAGTGAGGTTGTCTCCTTCCAAGGTGATAAATTCTACACAACATGACTAAACTCACAAAAAGATGTGTTATAAATACAGTGCAGACTATCAGAATTAAGGTGATATTAAAAGAACTATAAGAAATGATTGCAGCACTTACAAATAATTCTGTGTACAAGATGATCTGCAATAATTCCATAAGTATACATTGATTAGTATTTAGTATAACCACTTGCGTAAGTGAAAAAGTTATATCTCAGCAGCATTCTTTCTCACTGCTGTGACACGGGTTTGTATTATACAACAAATAAAGATAAACAGTGAATAATCTCGAGAAGCATTTTCTTAGGGCCATAAATCAAACTTTAAGTATGTAGATAACTCACTGATACAATAATACGACCATATTTTCCAAACGCAGCTTCTCCTATATCTGGGTAGCTATTGATTCCTTCTCTGCTTTCCAAGCAGTATCTCAAAAGGGTGGCTGTATAGCAGCAAATGACAGCGAAAAGAACCATCAACACCATGCTCATCCAACCAGCTTCTTTCAATGTATAAGGTGTTGAGAGAATGCCAATTCCAATCATCACATTAGTTGCTGCCATTTGCCAAAGGTAAAATACATCATCACCTCATAAAATGACCAAGTTGTAATGATATTACTTCTATTTCCAGAATAGATATATATAGAATTCATAATCTTCTTAGAAGCCCTTTATATAAGTGTTTTATTACAAGTTATTTTGGATACCAATGTTCAAGGATAAAACAACTGTTTGCTATGAAATAACATACCATTGAAAATTGTTTGAGTTAAGCTGCACCCACGACTAATGGGCAATTCGCCTACTAAATGCCCTTGCGTTGCATCTTCCTTCAACAATGTGGATAGGGTAGTGACTTCAGGACTAGAGAGTAAAGGAGTTTTTGCATCTGTGTGCAAGTTATGCTTTGAACGATTTTCAAAGCTGGAAAATATAATATTTGGAGTTGCTGGAAATGTGTAAGAATCTGTAGTTTCTCTGTCATAAGAAAACAGGGAAAATTAATAATCTAGATAACACAATTGGTGAAATATATAACAGAAATGGAAAAAGATAAAAGTAACTTCACATTATACACTCCAAGTTTCAAAATTCCACATGACTTCTATCATGGCAAGAATGCACATAGTAAATCTTTACGTAAGATCTTTTTGGAGATAAAAGTATGTTTTACAATTCTCCTTATGAAAGTGAAATTTCATACCTGTTATTCTGATAAACATAAAGTTACTACTACTGCTATAAAAAGGATGCATAGTGATGCATGTTAAGTTCTCAAATGTGTATTTTTAAATAGTTTTTACAACTATCACAATTTTACTATGTTTAACTATTTAAAATGAAATAATTTTAAAATTTATTTAATAATCTGAATTGAATCAAAGTTGACCATTTTTTTTAATAATTTATGAAATTTTAAATGATTTATTTTGAGGTTCAGTTAGGTAGGCTTTTAATTAAACAGATAGAACTAGAATTTTAATCACTTAGATATAAACATACATCTTCTCCTTTTATGTTAAATGATTAGGATAACCTAATTGATGTGACATCATTCTTTAAGAAACTTAACCTAATGATATAATATTTTAAAAGATTTTAAAATATATTTTTAATTAGAATAATCATCAAAATATTTTTATTTGTAAGAACTTTACTTCAGTTACTCATTCTAATATTGATTTTCATCTAAAAATTATTATCTAATATAAATTATTAGAATTTTATAAAAAATATAAAAAAGTGTAATGTAAGGGAGACACTTATATATTTAGAAGTAAAAAAATAATATTTAAATGTTTATAAAAAAAAATGTAAGAGTGATGGTTTTGTTAAATTTTTTTAGAGAAAATAATTAATTAAAGTAAAGTACACTAATTTTACATTAATTGAGCCAAAGGAAAGCTTAAATCACTCTTTTACTCATCCAGAAAACAAATTTATAATTTTTTTTTAATCTTAAGAATTTATAAAAATATATCAAAAATAGAAACAATATGCTCAATGAAATATATCTTATTTTACAGTCAATTCATTAATCCATTTGAGAATTAAATGAAAGTGATGAGTTATGCATCACTTAGTATTGTCCAAACATCATCACTTGAATCTTGTAGCAAATATTCTAACTTAAGTAATAATGTGATAATTCAAGAATTGTCACCATGTAACCAATAATTATATTGAAAATATAATTAATAATTAATAATTAATAACGTGTCATCAAGTAACCGAGTAAACAGAGTCTGAACTTTATGATACACTATGAATTTGTATGGAACTAACCTTCCCAGAATAAACAGAGTCTGAACTTTATGATTCAGTGCAGGTGTACAATCGAAAAATTATCATGCACTTTAAGGAAGATTCAACCTCAACATCTTCGTGAATAAACACTATATATTACAGTTATGTTGGAACTTAAGGTCTTACGGTGTCAGAGTGCAACACATGTAAGGCTCAGTGTCTGCAATTAATCCAAACGTTTTTGAGGTTCAAGTTTATGTTGGGATAAGTGGCATGAACTAGTTACAGATTCAAGTTCTACCATGAATCACCCTAATCTTTATTTGTATCTGTGTAAATACAAATTTTATTGCATATACCACAGTTGAATGCAACCAAAACAAAAAAAATAAGTGCATAATAAGAAGAAAATTACCAAAACAAAAACCAAAGAATTTAAAGAAAAAGTAGTAGGTAGAGGAGAAGAGTGTACTTGTAACTTTGAGGCCATTGGAGAGAAGAGAAAGAGTGAGAGTGTGTTGTCTGAATTTCCTCTTCATCACTGCTTTCACTCTCACTCTCTAACTTAGCAGTTTCAACATCAAGCTGTGCACCTTCGTTTATATCATCTTCAAAGAAAAACTCAAGGTCCTTCTCCTTCTCCTTCTTGTTCCCGTTACTAACCATTGCTGCAAAACTCTAAACCTATGAGTTTTTCAGCCGCAGAAGATGCAATAAATAATGTGAAAAAACCCATATAAAACGATAACTTAATAAAATAAATCCAGTGAATATTATACATCAGGACAATTCAACAAAATGAATCGAATCAATAATATAAAAAAAACGCCATAAACAATAATCCGACAGAATATAAAAATCCATGTAACGACAGAATGAGAAGATGTTATCAATATATTCATGTAGTAACACAGCTACATCTAGATCTAGTCATCTATTATAAGAGTTTGTTTCTAATTTGATCTCCACACATATCGTGGCATGTCTATTTAATTTTAACATATAAAATCATACAATCAGAATTTTAGTTCTCGTGATGATAGTATATGTGTTCATCTCAGATCTTGCTAGATTGTAAATAATATATAAAAGATTAATTCCATGTTACTTCATGTCCTCCAAATAAATGGCCCCAGAGAAAACAAATTGTTTTAAATAAAAATTATCAAAATTTTGTAAGAATCATATTTTATTTTGTGAAGTGCATTAGATAAATATTTATTTTATAATTAAAATTTATTGCAAATAAATATTAATTGTATCATAACTAAATTTGTTAATATTAAAATACTTTCAAATACATTTGATTTATAGTGAATAATTTAAATTATAATGAAATATAAAAAAATATAGTGAAGAGAATAAGTACTTTTAAAATTATACGTGTGGTTACCTTAATTTGAGTTCATGATTTTCTTTTGTTTTAATCAATCAATTTTTAACATGTGGTTCAAACTAAATTTGTGTTAACTTATATATCTTTCCAATTTGAACCATACCTTTCATAATGATTGAATTTGAATATAACTATTTGTGGATTTTTTCTAAAATACAAATTGAAATCAATTAACAAATTGACTATACTGCACTAGGCATATGATTGTGAAGAAAAGATAAATGCAACTAGGGCCTGCGTCTTAACGTTCAAAATTCTAAAAGTTAGCAAGAATATTAAGATTAGGCAATGGATGGTTCAAAGTATTTTTTTTATTGGTTTCATTTTTTTTAGTCCAATTTACACATTTCAAATATATGAATCCATCAAATTCAGATATTATTGTAACACTCCATAAGCATTATTTATTTTAATTAACTATATTTATCTTGTTGTATATGAGCTTACATAAAACAAATAAGATTCCAAAACTCTAAACATATTTATATTCATCCATTTGTCTAGATAAAATATTTTAATATTTTTCTCTTGTCTAGCACAATTGATGAACCTACATCGTGACAACATTGCAATTAACTACAGACATAAACTTATATACATTCATCACAACATTGCAAGTAACTACAGACATAAACTTTATAACTCATTTTATTTCATCAATTATTCGCTATATATATATATGCATCTATTTATATATATCATATAAAATATTTCGTACTCATAGTTATCCAAATGTTGACTATATAGATTGGGGTATCTTTATGTTAAATGGACAGTACATTTTATTCCAACTATTCTCATCCTCATCACATGATATATTATATATAATTTAAACTATTAATGAACTAAATGATGTTTATTATACCATTATTTATTTATTTACTTAATGTCTTAGTACAACATTCAACTAATAATTCATATATCATTCTATGACCTTAATTATATACATTTATACATGTATACCATTCCTTAATTATCACAATCAATAGAAAATCATAAACTAAATCAACATTAATATCTGGTTTATCATATTCAAGACAATCATCACCCAAACAAACCAAATTCCTATATATAATTTAAATGATATACAAATTTTATACACTATACCACTCAAAAGTAATTGACACGTTATTTCATAATCAAATAAATTTATCCATATCATTTTCAATAAAGTAATAGCACAATCACCTCGTTTTTTTTTTCTTAATAACTCAATAATGCATCGAATTAAAATATTCTAAATTTTATATAATATATAAAATATCATTACTGAACATATAAATACTTTAAACTAAGCTAAAATATGTTTAAGAAAGTAGAAAAAATGTCGTTTGAGAGAAATAAGTGATATTTGTCAGTAAAACAAAAAGTGTTATTAGGTTTCTCGTCGCTTTAATTATGATTAGTCGCTTAAGCTATATTATTTTTTTTTCTGAAGTTATGATTTCTCACTCAAGTTATATGCTTTAACAACTTTTAACTCAAACAATTACAGATTTAAGAACTTAAAAAATTTTCAACTAGTGTATGAACCAATTTTCAATCCTACTAACATGTTTTAAACATCACATGGAAATGATTTTACACACAAAATTACTAAGTACTTCCACTCAAAATAGATATAATTTATCAATATTCAATATATAATAAACTAACACAAAAGATTATATTACACACCAACCAAAACTAATATATCCATTCATAAAAACAACGATCCATATGACCAGTTCAACTATCAACAAAAAGTATAACTTAATAAAAAAAATAGTACTTATTTTGATCCATCAAAACTAGTATCTAGTTACTTTCTAAATGAAGTCGAACCCTCATAATACATTAAAGGTAATTCCTATTTCAAACAAAGTTCTAATTTAACACAAGAAACTCAAACCTTTTAAAAAAAAAAAAAACTATATTCATCAAAGTGAAGCTGCCATTACCATTTTAAACTAACATAAATTCATATTTATTCATAAAACTATACATACAAAAGTACCTCCCTTGCAAACTATTTAGTATACAGCTAATTTAAGAAAAAAAAAACACTTACTTTTGATTGTGTTCTCCTTTGATGTGCGTATCACTTAAATAACCTTAAATGTGAGATAAGTAGATCTTTCCAATACCTAGAATGAACATAAAAAAACATGTTTAATAAAATAATAAAATTTAAATAGTTACTTTTGTATTTATAAATTTTTTAACCTAACTAATAGAATGTTAAAATTTCATCTATTTAAATTATTTTTATTTAAAAAATAGTAATTTTTTCTTTATAATTATGATATTAATTAGTTTAGATTCGTGTAAAACTTTCAATTTTAACATAGCTAAATTGGAAAAAAAAATATGAAATGAAATATCAAGAATAAGACAAAGCTCATCATTGCGTAAAGTTAAGTGGGTTCCTTGTGAACCTGGGACTGAAAAAGAAATTATAGTGGAAAGAGATGGGAGGAGACTAATATGGCGACGAAATATGGATAAAGATGAAAGTGACTAGAGAGGTGAAAATATGAAGATAATTATGTCCACATATATCAAAGCTGGACGTTCAAGTGGTTATCCATATCAGTTTTACTTTTTTTAAAAAAATCTAAAAATAGAAGAACAAAAATTTAATATATTTTAAAATATTAGAATCAGTATATTGTGAAACTATACAAAAAGAACAGTACAAAGATTTAACAGAAAATCCAAATTCATCTACGTACTTACTGATTCATTAACTGATGAGGCCACCGAGAGAATATTCTTCTTTCATCATCTAATTAAGATCATGATTAAGAGAATAATAGAGTTAAATATGATTATCAGAATAGAGCTAGATTTTGACCAGATGCTTTTTATATAGTATTGAAATAATATTATATAACATTTTACTGTGTAGGTTACGATAAAGATAGAACTGTAAGTTGATAAAATAGATATTTTACTGATATATTATCTAAGTAAACTATGATAAATAAGATATTTTAGAGGATAGATAAGAAAAAAAAACTCATTTAAGGTGATATATTAACTTTTTATTGTTTATTGTTTTGTTATATTTTTTATTTATTAAAATTAATTTGTATCTTATTTAAAGAGTCCTTTGATAAAGGAAAAAAAATAGTCACTTTAACAAAGAGCATGGGTAGTTATTTCTACTCATACTTTTCTTTCTGCAAACTTTTCAAACTTCAAATTCATTACAAACACGAAGAGATTTGAGATGTAGATTGTTTTGTTTTCCCTTTTTATGTTAATAATAATAAGGATAATGATAATAATACTAATTCATCTTAGAAAACCAAATTCATGTTAGAGAGTTGTAAAATAATTGTATTTACAATATATTTTGTTACTAATTTTTTTTACTATCAAATGATAGACACGTGTAATTTATAATGTAATATATAAAAACATATTATAAAAAATGAAAAACACATATAAAATAGAATATTTAGTAAAAAATAAAATATATTATTTTTAAAATATTATAAACTTATTATTCATTTGTAATATTTATAAAAGTGTATAATAATATCTATATGTACAGAATTTACTTTTCTATTTTACCATTGTTTACACAAATATTTTATCCATCTAACATTGAGTGGAACTCTTATATTCACAAAATAAATATATATTCTTTTTTTTTATCTCATCTCTTATAAATAAAGTAATGTGATCGTCTTTTCGGTTATGCATTTATACTTTTAGGGTATTGACAAATTTATTTCACATATTAAACAAATCTTTGTATGTAAATTAATTTTTTTTTACTTTTTTTCGTAACATAATAGAAATGAACACACAAAATAAAACAACTGTGTTCCGTTAATAATATTAAAAATTAAATAATTTATAAAAAGAAAATATATGTGACTATTGATTAAAACCAAATAAGATTATTCTTTGGATAGATTTAAAATATATTTAAATCCAATTTTAAATTTGTTCTTGCTTTCCACTCATTGAATCTTTGACTTTTACTCCAATGTCCTTTTTCAATAATTTGATGTTTAAATGATTTTCATTTATTGTTTTTATAGTGAAGAAAATAATATTAATTAATTTGTATCAATTTTATTATTTATTTTTTAAACTAATTCACACACACACACACACATATATATATATATATATATATATATATATATAAGATTAAAAATAAATTATAATAAAAAATTCATAACTAGTTTATTAAAATAAAGATACATAATATTTCTTTATATTTACATAAAATTTTGAAAGATTAATAAGAAATAACTGATTGACTTGTGATGGAGGCACATTCACATTGAAACAAAGGTGAAAAACATTTATATGAAGTTACTGAGTTATTTAAAGAGAAGATACTACATAGATTTGATGTAATGAGTCACAAGTAAATTATATAATAAACTATGACAATATTTTTAATTTAAAATTTTAAAATAATAAGTTTTTCTAGGTATTTTCTTTTATATGTTACTCTTTTTTTAATTCTATTGAATGTGAAATTCTAAATTACACTTAAAAACAATGTTGTTAGAAACTCACGAAAAGAAAAAGTGTATTGAGTATTCTCTCAAGCATTGTTAAACACACACAGTGCAAAGAATATGGACAAGAAATTATCTGACACAGACAATGAAAGTAATGAGGAAGATGAAATGAAGTGAAGGTTTGTGATAAGGGTATGTGCGAAAAGCATACCCAGAGAGTTTCTTGTATGGCAGTTCTAGAAGATTGGAGATTGTGGTTTAGGTCTCTCACCAGGGTGTGTTCAAAACCAGCCCCTTACACTTGTCAACAGTTATCTTTATTTCTTAATTGATGTGAATCTTGGTATATGAAGTGGGGTTGTCCACTATTGTGTGCCATCACCAAATAATTGTTGGGATGAAGATGAAGCTGGCACTAGCTGGTTGGACCAAAAGGGTGCAACACAGCACAATCAAAACCAACAGAAGAAAAAGGATGTTGGAAACATTATGAAATTGAAGCCCTTATTTTCTGTTCTGTCACTTTGTTACTGAGTATTTGCACTGGTATATAGTGTACTAAATGTATTAGTTTCAGCTCGTTCTAGCACGTAACTTCGATAAGATTATGAATTTATTAAATATATTGGACTGATACGATCTTTTAGTTAATGAAACAAAATTTAACAACAAACAAAAGTATATGATAAATGCATGATCATGACTGGAATTGTTCACACCGCATTGTCAATGTTATGCATAATGTATAATATGAAGTTAAATATATATATATATATATATATATATATATATAATATGTGTGGGAATCTGTATATATGAAATTTGTGTTATCATGTAAAAAGGAAGTAAACCATATCAAAAAGTGAAATCTTATAGGAAGAAACAATAATAATAATTTATAGTCGTAATTTAGTCACATAGAATTTTGAATTAACCGTTGTATGCATAAGTAAATGGAGAAAATTTAATTATATATAATCAATAAATAATCATTTCTTGGAATATGAATTTTGCAACATTTAATCCCAAACTGAGGCATCAATTAAAAGTTTAACAATGACTAATTAAGATTAAGGATAGTATTTATGTCAAGGGACAGAGTTGTACCTTTATAACTTTGATGATGGTTTAATTGAGAAGAACTTAATTATCTGCATTTGATTCAACATATGGGAAAATGAGAGTAACAAAAAGTAAAGAAAAAAATCAACACAATGTTATTGAAACAACTCTTTAGTTGACATAAATACAAAAAAAAAAAAAAAAAAAAAAAAAAATAACTAGTATTTTGTTGGTTTTCAAGTTAAAAAAAAAAAAAAACTTTAAAAAGAAGATAAGTATTTATTAAATATGTTGGGATGATTATAAACTATTTCTAGCTGATGAAATGAAATTCAACCATAAAGTTTCATATTGTGCACAGACACATTGATAATGTTACATATAATGTATCATGTATAGTAATGTTAAAAATAATGATTATCTGCAAATGAAATTTGTGTTATGATGTAAAAACAAAACTAAATAGTATCAAAAGGAAATCGTATACATGTAATGCATTTATAATTATTATTAAATTACATAAACCCTAAATCAATCTTTAACTACGTGACTAGTGGATCTCTAAATTAAAAACATAACAATTCATAAATTATGAAATGAACCAATATTGATAAAATTTGTGTACAGCACGTTAAATAAATTTATCCTAGTATGTGTATTGAATAACCGTGAATTTCAATAGTTATGCATTTGATTTAACTGAACACAATAAAGAGAATGATAATAAAAAAAATAAAAATAATCTTTTTCAAACAACACTATATCTTCTTAAATTAATAAATTAACGGAAAATCATGAATAATATGGATTAACAATTTAAAGGAATTAATGAGAAAACGGTTCAAAAAATAAGATTTAAGGATAGCAACAAAATGGGAAATAAGTTAACTAAAAACAACATAAAAAAGAGAAAAATCTAAATACAGATTAAAACCCTAAAATAAACTTTATCCTAAAAAGCTGAATTTTTTAAAGATTTTAAAATTTTCTTTCTATATCACATTTTTTTCACATGTAAATACGTTTTCGTCCTCATTTAATATCCAAATTTTCAACCTTTTTTAGTTGTTAGCGTAGAGATAGTCACCTACTATTGTTATATGCATAATAGAAGATAAATAAGGTGCAATAATTAGCAAAAGAGAGATACACTTGAATATCACCAAGCACTGTTATTTAAAATTACTTTAGTTCTGAACTGAAAATTAATTTTATATGTACAATGTGGGGTTTCAATGTATTAGTTGAAGAATAAAATTTGAACATAAAATTTTGAAATATCAGCGGAAATCATAAAAATTGGCATAGTTTGGGAGCAATCAAAGTAAGGCGGGTAGGGTTCCAAAAGTAAGATAAAACGAAAAGAGGTATATTTGTAGAAGAAAAAGAACCAGAATGTGTTGAAGTATAAAGAAAGTGAAATGGTACTTTTAATTTGAAATTTGGAAAACACGAAAAAAGCGTCAAAGGTAACCATGGAAGAGAATCCTAACCTGAGAAAAAAGTGGTCTAATTTTCCATGACTTTGATCACAACCAAGTAATGTGACTGCAACAATTGCTTTAGGGTTGTGTCGCCTACCTCATCTGCCAAACAAATACAATATATATACCCATATGGCCCAATCCAACATTGGCTTCTTTTGCCAAATCATGTTTGTTTTTCTTATTTACATTTTGGTAACTTTTTATTTTTTCCAAATCATGTTTTTTTTTCTTAGTTACATTTGGTAACTTTTTATGTTTTCCAAATCAGGTTTGTTTTTCTTAGTTACATTTGGTAACTTTTTATTTTTTATTTTTTAAATTATAATACTGACATGTGTCAAAAACAAATGTTATTTGACCCAACCTTGTTGATTTTTATTATTCTAACCTAGAAATTAAACAAAACATATATTGGGTTTGTGGACGCCCAACCTCAAACAAAATAATAGAAACAGTTACTTTCTGTACTGTACAAAATTTTAACCTGCTCACTATATAATTTTTTGAAGTTACCAAAATGCCCTTGGCATTTTTATTTTAAAATTCACCTGTAATGTTTTTTTTTTGTTTTTTATAGTTTAACCATTTTCCGTTAATATCTTTTATTATCTTTTAATATATTTTAATTGTTACATTTTTATTTTTATATTCTAGATTCATAGAAATAAAAAATTTGACAATATTTTTAAAGATAGAAAAACTTCATATAATAAGAGGAGTAAATGACTTGAAAAAAAAAAGGCACCTTTCAAATAAGTAGGTTGACATCTTTCTCTTTCAGACAAATGAACAACATATATTTTTTTTTCAAAGGCTATAATATATATATATATATATATATATATATATATATATATATATATATATATATATATATATATATTCTAAAAAATAATAAAAATGGGGTAGGTTTTAGTAGAATAATAAAGAAAATTAAATATAATATTTTAAAAAGTACTAGAATTTTACTTTTGTTGAGGATTTTAATTTTTATAATTATAATAATTTCAAAAGTTAAATTTAACCAGTTAACACTGTAAAACTCTTTTATATTAAAAGTGTATAATTACTAGATTATAAAGTAAATGAATAAAAAAATAAAACCCTAAACTGGACTTTAACGGTGTGTTTGTTTCCACACAAGAAAAGTTGCATATCAAAAAAATAGCAAAAAGTTCGAAATTTAAGAAATAAAAAATGAAGAAAAAAAATCCTAATCATCTATAGTTTTTTTTTTTTTTTCACTGAGACTTTGTTTGGTTGAGGGAGTGGATTTGAAAGGATGAATTTAAAAGAATTTGAGTAGATTGTGTGTGGATGAGAGGGTTGTTTGGATTAATGGATGGATGGTAAGATTTGAAGGGATTTGAGGAGATTGGTTAGGAAAATTTGGGATTGATTTGATAGATGTTATAGATTTGTTTTTATTTTTTTAATTGATATATTTCTAAAATTACTAATTAACCCTCGTGACATAAGATGGTAAAAATTAAAATAAATTAGATTAAATTGATTTTAATATAAAAAATATAGAAACTGAATTAACTAACTAGATATTTTTTAGTAAGTTGATAATGATTTTAATTAATCCAACCCGTGAACATCCTTATTTTTGTATGTTAATAATTTTATATTTAAAAAAAAATAAAACTGTTTTTAAAATGGATAAAAAATATTTTAAATAACATCTTCTCCCCTCAATTTCATCATATATATTGAATCAAATAAAGAAACAAAAATATTTTTTTTTCTTATTTACTTCAATTAAACATTAAGTAAACATATTTTCATCGATAAAAAAATAAAAAAGAAGAATAAATAGAAAACAATATAATATTTATAATATACTTTTATTATTTCTTTATAAAGTAAACAATTTTTAGTGATTTAATTATTTTATGTCAATAATATAATTATGAATGGATAGATTGTAGTGAGTATGGATAGATTGAATGGAGATTAATTATATTATAACTGTTTTGGAAAAAAGGAAAGTATTATGAATGAAAAAATATATATAATTATTGAAATCAATTATTTGAAGAATTAGGTATAAATCAGTTTATTTTTCATATATAATATATATATTGTTACAAACCCTAAACCCACTTAAAGGAGTGTTTTGTAATTTTCAAAGTCAAGGGTATTTCGTAATTTCCACTTCATTTACAATGACTATTTTGTAATTTCGCCCTTCATCTCTTCAAATCTCTGCGAATCTCTTCAAATGAGAGAAGATCAAATCGTGCAAATATCTCCTCACATCATCCTCCCAAACGAGGTCAACCAAACAACCTTCATCCCCTCAAATCCATTTTCTTAAACAGTAAATCTACTCAAATCAGTCCAACCAAACACAACATGAAAGAAAAGATTTGCCAAGGGTGGGGGCGAAGCATGCATTTATCATTCTTTTCATTAATATATATATATAAAATTAAATTATTAATAAATTTAATAAAATTATAAATAATAATAATAATAAATATTAATAAAAATAAAAAATAATAAATTATAAAGTAATAATAAAATAAAATAATTATAAAAACAAAATTTCAATAAATATTAGAAACTAAAAAAAATAAATTATAAATAATAATTATAATGATACAAATAATGATAATAAAAAAATAATAATCAAAATAAATTTATAAAATAATATAAATAATATTATTATTAATTTAATTTTTAATTTTAATTTTAAAATAATTGATACTTTTTATAATTTCATCAATTAAAATAATAATTTATCAATTATATCCAATAAAATAATTATATTTAATCTTAAATTATTTTTTAACTATAATTTTATCTATTAAAAAAAATATTTTATCAATTAAACCTTTTATATCATTCACAAACTTTTATATACTTTCTCTTAATCCAAAAAATCAAAATTTTCACACACTTTCATTTCAAATAAACTCAAATCGTGAATTCAAACAAAGTCTCAAATCTATTTATGAGTTAAGAGGAAAGGAAATTATCATTTTATCCTTGATAAAAAAGTAAACAACCCTTTCTATGCTTTTTTTACCATTTTCAATATTTTTGTATTTTGCATTGTATCACTATAATACAATTTTTATATTTAGATTATAAAATCTGAAATATAAAAAATATATTTTAGATGGTATAATCTAAAATACAATAAAGCTTTTGTACCTCAAAATATACAATTAGAAAATAATTATATAATTTAATAATAGTAAGACTTTAAAGAGATATGAATAAGCATATAGTGAAGATGAATGTTAGCATCTACTTCTTATGAAATTGATTGGTATTTACAGGTCTCTTTTATGCTCAAAATGAATTATTCTCAATAAATAAGAGTTATTATGATTGATATCAAATATTCCTTATACTGTAAATCATAAATGATCATGAAATACATTTAATTTTGTACTATGGGGACACTCCACCTCCCTCGTTACTTAAGGGCAATATTTATGATCCAAGTTCTCAGTCTGGCAAAACAAGAAGACTATCATCAAATATTACCAAAGGTTACAAGGTAATTACAGCTTAAGCTAGGATTTGAAAGGTAATTAGACTACGATTAGAATCTTATTTATTTCATGATTCAATCTTATATTATTATAGGAGTGAATAGATAGAAGTTTTTACATCTTTATCTTACATGGTGTACCACTTCTGTGTGGTATATTTTAAAATGAGAGGGATGAGAAACCACTTTGTACTGTGTTGGCTTTTACACTCATTTTAACGGGACAGTGAATGAGTTGAGTATTTGATGTTTGCGTGAATTGCACACATGGTAGAGTTTGGGAAACATGATAATGTGAGGGAGGAAGAGCGTGTGCAGATTAAAGAGAGCACGGGATTTATGAACTCCTCATCATAATAATTATCCAGGTAGGACCAATATTCCACACAACATTTTAACTTGGTGCAAAGATGACGTGAAAAATTATTTGATTGTAAAAAAGCAAAGGAAAAACAAGGAAGCCATTAATGGTGGAACCAGTTCTGTTTCGAAAATGGTATAGTTGAATTGAATAGAAAGATATAGATAATGCAGATGATGTGGAGGTCCTTATCTAGGAAAAATGGTAGGACACTGTACATAGCGAGCAAGGTGAGGACTCGGCATCATTCATCTTTTACAAAAGCAAAATCTAAACCCCACATGCCTTCATGCTTCATCTTCCCTCATACTTCACGGCTAATCCATTATCTCTCTATCTATCTATATATAATTAATCCATTATCTCTCTTTTTAAAAACTAAAATTTTGAATATATGAATTTCAATTCATATATTTATTATGTCATAAAAATATATGTTATTAAGAATTTTGGTAAATTTATAATGAAAATAATATATATTTTAATCATAATTTGTGAAAAATATATTCATTATGTCATCAAAATTTGTCAAATTAAAATAAGTTATGTTACTAAATAAATTGATTTTTAATAATATTATACAATATTTATTTAGAGTTTTTTTTTAAGTTTAAACAGTGCCATATTTTGAATAGTTTATTTCAAAACTAAAATGACAAACAATACCAATGTAAAAGAATTTTAAAACTACAAAAGTACATTAAACAAAGGGTTTTGATCCATTCCAGTTATTAATTGAACAGCATGAGATGCACTTCTAAATTTTAGCGTGGCTAATTAAAAAAAAATATGCTCCAATAGAATAACCATTTTCAAAAGAAATTTTATTGTGACTTATTTAATATGTATTTATTTGATTCAATAAAATAACATTTTTATACCTTTTAGTTTTCAATTTTATTATATATTATCACTTGGGATAGGAGTGCTAGCTATAGCAGCATTTACAATACACACTCGGTTGCTTATTAACCTTCATTAGAAGCTATAAATTAATAAAAGTGTTGGAGATCTTATTTTAAATAGATCAAATTACCGTATATTAATTAGAATATTCCTCATTTTATAGGTTTTTTACGGGTTAATTATAAACAAATAAGATGTTAATGGTTGTTGGACTTATAATATGTTAAATGAAAAGTTTTGCATGCATTTTATCAGAATGGTACTTGTAACAATGCAGATCATGAATCATTAATTACTTTTTTACTATCTTTAATACTAAATCAGAAAAGTACAAGTTCTATATGACACATGGAAAAAGTTTATATGCATTATTTATATATAAGCTGAGAGAAAATTATTATATCCATTACACTTGTTTTTTTAGACATTTAAATTTATTTTTTAAATTGAATTTAAATTTAAATAGCAAAAAAGTTACATGAAAAGTAATTAAAGAGACCTACATACAAAGAAGTGTAATATGCTTAACTTCAACACTAGTTACTTTTTATTGCTAGATAGAGGACCACATGATTTGACTTTCTCTATTTATGAAAATTAATTTTTTGTGACCAGAAGTCCAAAATCTGAAAATTTTGAGCTAGTCTTCTGATGAAAAGCCACTTTAATAATCATTATTGATCTTTACCAAAAGCTAATACTAAATCATTTGTCGTTTTTGATAGTTTATGATTTCCAATTGATGATATTTTCTTTTATTATTTATTTTTCAATCAATTCTGCGTTGAAATGATAACGATGAGGTTTCTTCTTCCTTAAAATATACTCCAACTCTTAGAATGTCTTGCTTGGTAGCATTTGCCATGTCCTTTCGCGGTTAAAAAATTATCTCTATTTGTCTCGTAACCCCTATACACCATTCAAAAATATAATAATCATAGCAGACTAACCAAAAGGTGTGGAACATAATTAAAATTAAAGCCTCAACATATTTAATATTTAATCATTTAATTTTTCCACAATGGCACAATGCTTTACGGTTTTAGCCATAATACAAAATAAATTAATAACTAATTAAACAAGTAGAGCAGACATAAACATGACGACAATGAAGTAAATATTACATTAAGTAAAATTAACCTGAAGATGCATGATGCATATGATGATGATGGCAATCTTTATTAGGTATTAGTCCTATGCAGGCATGACAAATAAATCCTCCTTCGGATTATTATTCAAATTCCTTTACATTAGGTATTATGTTTTTGTTATAATTTTTATTTTTTTATAAAAAATATTAAAAAACATGATGAAGAAAAGAAGAGGTGGGGTTTGTTATATTTGAAGATTAGAATATGTTTGACACAATTCTTGTTGGAGAACAACTGGAAAATGTGGAATTTTGGAGAGTTCTATGCCTTTTAAGAAAAAGCACTTTTCTTTATTAGTTAATACTACTTTATGTAATTAAATATCAAACCGACCAGTAATCACGCTACAAAAGAAAATACATAAATAATTAATTTGGCCCGACCAACCCTATTCCAAATGCATTTGTCATATCCATTCTCAAAATAATTAACCCGGACACATAAAAAAAGCTTAATAACTATATATTATTATAGCTTTTAGATAATTATTATAAAAATTAGAACATAATATTTTATAATCAGGTTGAATAACCTTATTTCTAAAAAAAAATGCAAAGCAAGACAAGGAAAAACAAACAAATCAATAATGGAATTGAAAGAAAAAAAGAAGGTTCATCGTGATAATGTTTTACGTTCTGACAACGATTTAGAACATTTTAACTGTAAAAGTCTCGTATTTGATTAATTCCAATTAGACACACGTTTGGTAAAATAATCTGGGTGTTTAACATATCGCAATCTTTTGATAAGCTTTTTGTAACAGATCAAGGTTGATGGAAAACAACGTTTTTAATGAATAAAATGAAGGATAATTTCCTTGAAGAAAAACTCTGGACGAAAACGAAAAGAAAACCGTGAAATAGATTGAACATACACATGTTTGATAGAACAAAGATGAAAAGAACTAATCAGTTTCACAGAAAAATTGTCATTATTAGGAGAAAGAGTAATCCCTTGGAGTTTGAAGATCTCGTCATGTATGATTACTCGTTGTTTAACCTACATGTTAGCTGTTGACTAACTTAGAACCACTTTATCCAAAACGTTGAGATATCAATTCCTTCTTTCACCAACAACACCGCCTTGTTACTAATCATTCTAATTAACTAATTCATAATTAATTTGATGAAAATAAGAAGAGTTGTCTTTACAGCATAAATGGCCCCTTTGAACACATTGTATTATGAACCCTATAAAAATAATACCTTTACTTTTTTTATACATTATTTTTCTCTTTGTCTGTGATGTTTCATCTTTTATTTCTCTCTTCAATTGATTTTCCTTGAAAAAGGGTTATGGGTATGTGGCAATCTTAATCAAATTAATTGAATTGTTGGCACTTGCTTGTTGGCTAAACTCTCTTTCAATCCAAGTTTTCATATTCTGCTGTGGCTTCAGTCTATTGTCACTGTTACCCTAACAATTTTGCTCACTTTTAGTTTTCTCTGTCTCTCGTTCCAACCAGCAGCTAGTTGGTTATTATTTCCACCGGTTGTTGACAAATCTTGGATTTAAGACTTCTCTTTCTTCACTGTCTGCTACCTTTCATTCTATATTTGTTACAAAACCAACCTACTAGTAGCTCACAACACACATTTTTTAGAACCTTTTGAACTTAGTTACAGTTTGTATTCTTCCCCACTTCCCACCAAGTCTTGTTTTCATGAGTTCTACTCTTTCTTTGAGAGTGCTCTTTCAATTTTGTTTCATAGAACTGAACTGCTGAGTGGCTGACAGAACAAGATGAAGCCTTGTACTTCATTATGGTTTCTCTCTTTGATTTGCACGCTCTCTTTTGTGGCTTCTGACACTGTGCCCTCAAATGAAGGTATGTGTTTTCTTGGAGAATTCACTTTCTTTTTCAGATCTCGGTTGGCCACTCACTTTATGCCATGTTTTTCTGCTTCCAAAATCTTGTTGACTGTTTAATTTCTTCTGGGGTAGTGTGTTAGGTGTAATTAAGTAGCAAAGATTGATAGGTAGCTCTATTTCTTGTGTGAACTTGCAAGTTTCGAGGTTGTGTGATTGGTTTTGCTTTTCTTGGACGTGGTCCTTTTTGTGTTGGCAAAGCTACCAAGTTTTTATTGCGGTGTTCGTAGCAATGAAATGAACCGTTTGCATTGTTTCTTGCTTTTCTTGATAGTTTGGGCGCTTAGGAGCTTCAAAGAAGCTATTTTTGAAGACCTATATCAAGTTTTGTCCAATTGGGATACGGTAGAAGCAGATCCTTGTAACTGGTTTGGCGTCACTTGCACTATGGTGCGAGATCATGTCATCAAGCTGTAAGATATCACTGGTCTTTTCTTGCTGGTGCTTTTTTTCTGTTGTTGTTGATGTGGTGTACTGTTCCTATCTGATATGGCTGATGACGTGAACTGCTAAGGTAGCACAATTCTAGCACTAAAGATTGAGATTCTTCTTTGCAGAAACATATCGGGATCATCATTGAAGGGGTTTCTTGCACCAGAGTTGGGGCAACTCACCTACTTGCAAGAACTGTATGTTCACCCTTTCTCCTAGCCGTACTTCATCCTGAAAAGTGAAAACCTTTGGCTTAGTCATATTGTGATTATTACTTGGCTTGGTTCTGGAATATCATGGCTGAAGCTGATTTCTGGTTTCTTTTGTTTATACAGAATTTTGCACGGAAACAATCTCATTGGAACACTACCTAGAGAGTTGGGCGAGTTGAAATACCTCAGGGTGTTTGATCTAGGAATGAATCAGTTAATAGGACCAATTCCTCCAGAGTTTGGAAATCTTACTCGAGTTGAGAAAATGTAAAAGAAATTCAGTAAAAACTTCCTGAATAGAAAAAAATTATTGACTCTCCTACTTATTCAAATTTGTTTGCATTCTTGTAGAAACTTGCAGTCCAACGGGTTGACTGGTAGGCTACCTCCAGAGCTTGGAAACTTGAGATTCCTTCAAGAACTTCGGCTGGATAGGAATAGACTTCAAGGACCTATTCCTGCTGGCGATAGCTCAAATTTTGGTTCAAATATGCACGGGATGTGAGTGCAATTTTACAATTGAGTTGTTTTACTTTGGTTAGGGATCATTATTCTTACTCAGGTAGTTCTTTCCTAACCTGGTTGATAAAGCACTTCCTTTTCAAAGTAAGGCTGTAGACTATAGGAGTGTAGGGCACCTTTATATATGTTGTGCATAGCCATGATTGAACGAGATAGTATTTGCCCTTGTATGCAATTAAATTGATGCAAATTACTATTTCACGTTTGAATGTTACTTTTTTCATCGCTCGTGTCGTGACTAATGCAGATGAGAAATTTCATTCACTTTTTTTTTTTTTTTTTTTTTTTTTGTATATTATAGTGGTTTAGATTTATCTTGGAAGTTTTTGTTGTTGTGAAGTAGATATTAAGGATTCATGCAAAAATGGAGTAGGATAATCTATTATTGCCAATGAGACTAGTGTCAAGTTTTCAACTTGTTCAGGAGCCATTCAAAAGGATTTCATTAGGGAGACTTAAACGTCCTTTGGGTTATGAAACAGCTTATATCTGTTGTGGCTGAAAAACATGCAGTCAGATTCAACATTAAGTGTAAAAGATCAAGTTCAACCAGTCAAAATTTGAATTTTTATAATCTGTCTCTAATAAATTTGCATGACTTCTTCAGGTATGCGTCGAAGGAGAACGTAACTGGCTTGTGTCGTTCGTCTCAGTTGAAAGTAGCCGACTTCTCATATAATTTTTTAGTTGGTAGTATACCCAAATGCTTGGAGTATCTTCCGAGGTACTTTTCTGATACTCTGGTCATGTTGACATTCTACTCCTCCACTATATTATTTAGTATTCATATACTATGTCTGGCAGGTTAAGCTTTCAAGGGAATTGCATCCAGAGCCAGGATTTAAAGCAGCGACCTTCTATACAGTGCGGTATGTATTCACATTACCTTTCAAGAACTCAGGATTGAAGGCATGAATTAAATGCCCTTCATAGACACCTCATAAATTTTGAATCATGGGAAAGAAATGGAATGAGCCCAGTCTTGAAAACCCAAGCCTGTGTTGAGAATAGATCTATGTACTTTTTTATAGATAAGAATTTTGTCAAATTCAATATACACAGCACAATACTTGCTCCTTCCAATTTATGCATCTAACACTGAACTATTATTTCATAGCGGGTGCTTCTCCTGCCAGTGCCAAGAGCCAGCCAGTGGTGAATCCTAGTCACCAACCTGCTGAATATGTGTCCAAGCATCACGGAGGGTCAAAACCTGTTTGGCTTTTGGCTCTAGAAATAGTAACTGGGACTATGGTGGGCTCTCTCTTTCTGGTTGCTGTTCTTGCTGCTTTTCAGAGATGTAAGAAAAAATCATCTATCATTCCTTGGAAAAAATCTGGAAGCCAGAAGGATCATACGGCAGTATACATAGGTATGTAGATTCTTTTGTCTGTTTTCCCAACTTTCTATTTACACCTAATAGTTCTAGAGCTGTTCTTAACATAATTGGTTCTATTAAATCGCAGACCCTGAGATGTTGAAGGATGTGAGAAGGTATAGCAGACAAGAGCTTGAAGTGGCCTGTGAAGACTTCAGCAACATTATTGGGTCCTCACCAGACAGTGTGGTTTACAAGGGAACAATGAAAGGTGGGCCTGAGATTGCTGTGATTTCCCTCTGCATCAAGGAGGAGCATTGGACAGGATATCTTGAGCTCTATTTTCAGAGAGAGGTAAATGGAAATCTTCCTATGGCAACAGCCTGCTAGAATTTGCAGACAAATAGTTGTCCCAATCTTTTAATATTTACTTATGCTATTAATGTCATTCAGGTGGCAGACTTGGCAAGGTTAAATCATGAGAATATAGGAAAACTACTTGGTTATTGTAGAGAGGACACTCCATTTACGAGGATGTTGGTTTTTGATTATGCGTCAAATGGGACACTTCATGATCACCTACATTGTTGTAAGTCAAGTTTCTCAGGTGGTGTACATGTAACATATCTTAAGCGTTTCATTTCCTTCAACATTCAATTATCACTGCAGATGAAGAAGGATGTCAATTCTCTTGGACACGGCGTATGAAGATTGCCATAGGCATTGCACGCGGACTCAGGTATTTGCATACCGAAGTGGAGCCTCCATTTACCATCTCAGAGCTGAATTCTAGTGCTGTATACCTTACAGAGGAATTTTCCCCTAAGGTGCGGTCACTAGCTAGTTCAAATCTTCAAATTTACCAATTACAGTTGTGGTCATATCTTCTTGCAATCAAGAATGAGCAGAAATAAAGTAACTTGCAGCTATGTTTATATAGTATAACGTGTTGGAGACCCAAAAGCTTGCTTACTCATTGTCATGAACCTGAATTGCAGTTGGTAGATTTTGAAAGTTGGAAGACAATTCTTGAAAGATCAGAAAAGAATTCTGGTTCCATTGGCAGCCAAGGTGCTATCTGTGTCCTTCCAAACTCCCTTGAAGCACGCCATCTTGACACCGAAGGAAACATATTTGCTTTTGGGATACTTCTACTGGAGTTAATCAGCGGGAGACCTCCATACTGTAAGGACAAAGGATACTTGGTTGACTGGGTAAGGAACTTCCCGAAATTTGATGTTTAAAAAGCCTCACACAAACCTGGAAGAGTGTGTATTTTGGCTAAGCCGCATTTGTTACATGTGTATTTGTGCTGCAGGCCAAGGACTACCTCGAAAGGCCAGATGAAATGTCAAGCGTGGTGGATCCTGAACTGAAGCATTTTAGACATGAAGACCTCAAAGTGATATGCGAGGTAATAACTCTCTGTATCAACCCTGATAAAACTGCGCATCCATCTATGCGAGAATTATGTAGCATGCTGGAGAACAGAATTGACACATCAGTAAGCTCGGAGCTTAAGTCGTCATCTTTGGCTTGGGCTGAACTTGCACTTTTATCTTAATACATCACACACACTAAATTAACAGATCTACACTAAAGCAGCGAAACACACACACACTAGTAATACTTTTTCTGACTACTTTCTTCCTTTTCTCTTACTCTTCAATTTCATTTCTATTGTAAATGATTGCTCATAAAGGGTATGTGTTTGGCTTTAAGCACGAGAAGGTTTCGTTGTATAGGACTAGTGGACTAGTAGTACAAGTTCAGAAATTGTTAAATAGAACAAGATTGTATTCGACAAGTGTTTACTTTGTGTATTTTTCAGAGATTTTTATGAAGTATGTTATAACTTTGTAAGGGTCGCGTTTTACAAAGCTCAAAGCAGTGTTTGAGTTATTATGGAAATCTTATTCTGTATTATTTTTTTTTGGGCTTGTTACCCAGTATTCGTCAAGATAGCTGGCCATTTCAGTTTAGATGAAACGAAAGAAACATTTCAATTGTCATGTCAGTGCGATGCACTCTTCAGTTTGTTTATATGTTGTAGTGTTAGGTATGGAAGTGTGTTCAGCGTATAAATATTATAACTTAAAAAGAAAAGCGTGTTAATAATGTACGGTGCCTGTGATCTACTTCAAACAAGAGAAGTAAAAAAGAGAGGTATATAATAAATGGTTTTACATAAAATCATCTTCCAAGTGAAAAAAACCAAGTGGTTTTGATTGGCAACTTGTCAGACCAGCAACCTATAATAGAAGCAACTTAATCTTGATCCAGCCACCCACATTGTCTCTTGAAACTAACCAAGATCAATGGAAAACTGAAGAATGTTTGGAAGAAAGATGCATTATAATAGTACATGCCATTTTGGATTTGTCGTTATTAAATCCTGGCTAAAATAGACAATAACAATATGGCCCCCGATGTTGTCAAACCGTTAGGAAAAAAAAGTTAATTTTTACTGTGAAGGAGAGCTGAGACAGCAAAAGGGGGGACTTAGAGGGCTCGCGCTTTTACAATGTCCAAGCTCATCTCACTTGGATCAGTTGCTTGCAGTTCGACTTGAATGCCGTCTAGTTCCCTCTTGAATCTATCCTTGGAACTTGCATACACCATCTTCATCCTCACCTTTGAAGTGTCTGGTGACCTGCACACAGTATATCATCAACACACAAACATTATTAAACAGTTTGTTCAACAACATGTGTGTTTGTCTTAGAGTAGAATATAAAAGTGATTTTGGTTTTTATTGTGCCGAAGTGACTCTAGTTTATTAACCAAGTGAAGTGCACTTTATAAACTTAGTACCATGCAACGAAGAAGATCTTGCTTTTCTGGCAATTCTCATCAGTTGTGAAATCAAAATCATAGACGGCATAGCGACACTCATCAGCTGGCAAACTGGCCTGAAAATCGTCATAGTTTTCTGTCGGTTCCCCTATTTTGTCGACCACAACTTCTTGTTGCTCAATTTTGAACGTAATGTATCGGTAGATCCGCTTTGCTTTAAGCTCCTGAAACTTCAATTTGCAGTCATCATGCACAGCCATTCCGGACGCTGCATTTGCCTGCTCCACAATTTTTTGTCATAAAACGTTTTGATCATTAAGAATTCTAGATTTCTATATATTCATTCTTTGTCACATGTCACAACATGCTTTTTTTTTTTTTTTATCTAAACTCGTGTTTACTGATTTTTCCATGCAATTACAGATTTTCAGCGTGTTTAGTTAGGGTAAGAATTCAGAATTTGCATGTTTCTGATTCCCAAATTCAAAAGGATGTATAAAAACAGCAATTAACTTTAATAGACTGACCCGACAGTTCCTTTTGTCGGGATATACGAGAATTTAAGAATAGTTGAAAATAATCGGTATCAGCATCTTTTGACAAAAGGGGCGTGCATGCATGCACATTACGAGATGACTTTTCATTGTCCTAGACATGATCGATCTTATCACCTCTCAAGTTTCATTCTTCCAATTGTATGAAATGTCAAATATTAATTCAGTTGTAATATACAATGGAAACATATGAATATGAATTGGTGATACTAATTGACATTCAAAGGTCCAATTTTTCAAAAAGTGGAAGGAGGGTAAGAAGAACCCAATTCTTGTCATCAGGATATGTCGTTAGTGACAAAGCAGAAACAAGTATTATACAACAACTAACAGGTTCAATGATAAAGAAGATAAATGGATAATATAGAATACCATTTTGCCAGCAATGAGGTAGAAGCGCCCTTTGAAAAGTGTATGAAAAGAAAGGGGTGGGAGCAATAGAGAATGGAAATGGGAGCAAGAGACTTAATGAAAATTATGGATAGAAATAACAGATAAAGATCCTTGTTTTAGGGAGCCACGAGAGGTGGAACTTTGAGAAGACTAAGATAGCGGTTAGGGAATAGAAAGTGGCTGAAAATTAATGGATGGGTGCGTTGCAATCTATTTTGCTTCCTTCCCGATACTTTCTCAACTCTATATAATGCACCAACCTTAATTTTAATTAGGTGTTCCAAATTAGGAGAGGCCTTAATTAGACAAATCATGTGTCCCAAATAACCAATAACTATCCAATTAAATTTGGGGATAAATACTTTTTAAGCACTTTCTTTTTCCATTTTAGAGGAAAAGTGTAATTGCTGAAATTTCTAAACTTAGTGATTAATTAGGTACTTTCGTTTTAATAAAATTCGAATTTGTTAGGGATATGAGATGAGTCTAATATGTTTTGGTTTATAAGATTCAAATCTAACATATTAAATTCGACTCTCTTTGTTTTTTTAGATTTTAATTATTTCTTTTATATTGATCTCTAATTCAATTAATTCATTAATGCATGCCAATTGTTATAAATGTTTTCCTATCATTTCAAACTTAAGGATTCAGCTACTTAGTAATAAAGTCATGTCGTCCTTTTAAGTGATATGTTGGTAACATGGATAATTCATTAGACGATAAGTATATCAGTCATAAAATGTCTTCTTTTATCAAGTTTACGAAATTGACAAGAATAATAATTCTGTTATCAAAATTTTGGAAGTTTAAACAAGAATTAATTTATTAAATTTTGAAACTTATTTTTCTAGTAATCTATATTTTGTACCTTTCGAATCACTTAATCTTATCCAACAAACATTAAAAAAGAAAATTTTCCATAAATATGATATGTTCCATATAGAAAGAACACTTAAACTTACACAGTTAAAACTATTACTTTAAATCAAAAGAGTTTCTATATTTATTCAATTTCTACGAATAAAAAAAGTTATATTTGTTATTTTTGAAGACGCATATCTTATATTCTTTTTAAGTGGGGGGTAAGCTTGCCAATTTGGAATTGGGCACCAAAGATTTGGACCGCTTTTCATCAACGATCTACGTTCTCAGATAGTTGGCCCCTTGTATATATAAAAAAACCAAGGTGATAAGGCCCAAATAATACGAATTGGATTGTGGGCCATGGTCGGCTGAACGTGTTGATTTTTACAAGCCTATTACTGAATGGGCTTTCATTCTAGAATCCAAGTCAACTTCGGCCGCCGGCCTCCAAACGTAATCCGTGACGTCTCAGAGGCCCAATAAAGAAATACCACAATCAATCAAATAAAATATATAAGGAGAGAATGGCAAAAGGTTCCAATGATGACAAGTTCTTAATGCTCCCGTAAGCAATAAAAAATGTATACATTAATACTAGTGTTTGTACATCTTCTCTCGTTTCAATTTTCATATAACTAATGCAGTCATTTACGTAGAAACTTTGATTTCTGGATCAATCAATGGTATGGCACTGTATTACCCACTCCATAGTTTCACGGAATTGTCTTTTTCTAACTCAATAAATTATAAAAATATTTGAAAAGCCAAGAAGAAAAGAACATATTCGATAAAATCTTCAAAGCATAAAAATAGACAGAATATATAGGCAATTATTCTAATTAAAACTGACCATACAATTCAACTATTCTATAACCCTCACCTAACGTATTGGGCTTCTTTGTGAAGAATCCTAATTCTGGGCCGTGAAGTGGCTTGGTCCAACTTTCAACGCCCTCCCAACCCAAAGTTGCGTTAAGCCCACGTAAGTAAATGGCCCACCGACTAAAAAAAGGAAAAAAGAGGACCCACCAAAGAAGCCGTCTCAGTTTAAAGTCAAAAGCGTATGGAGGGAGATTGCCATGGTTGACAATATAAAAAGGGTACCTGGTAGTGGTATGAGTTAAAATTTACGAACCTGAGTGGTGTTGCTTACTACTTGTCCAAAAAAGCGATGGCGAAGTTGTTAGCGTTAAGTTGCTGGCGAAACCTCTCGCCGCGACCTCACTACCCCTCCATGCCTAAATACCCCAAGGGACAGCCCGCCACCACCGTCCAGGAGCTTTCAGACTCCACCGCCCTTTTCTCCGTCGTCGGAATGACTTGTGCCGCCTGCGCCGGATCCGTCGAGAAGGCCGTCAAACGCCTCCCCGGGATCCGCGAAGCCATCGTCGACGTCCTCAACAACCGCGCCCACGTCATCTTCTACCCCTCTTTCGTTAACGTAAGCCAGACACACTCTCTCTCCATCCTTCTTCTTCTCATTCACTCTTCCACTTTTTTTTTCGTTCTTTCAGGAAGAGACCATTCGCGAGGCCATCGAAGACGCGGGTTTCGAAGCGCTCTTACTCAGCGACGGCACTGACGACAAATCCGTTAAAGTATGCCGCATCCAAATCAAAGGCATGACCTGTACCTCCTGCTCCTCCACGCTAGAATCCGCTTTACAAGGCCTTCACGGGGTCCTCGAAGCCCACGTGGGCCTGGCCACCGAAGAGGCCCAAGTCCACTACAACCCAAATCTCCTCCTCTCTCCAAACGACATTCTGCAAGCCATAGAAGATGCCGGATTCGAAGCCGTGCTCATTAGCTCAAGCGAAGACCTTACCAAGATAGACCTTCACGTGGAAGGCCCGGTAACCGACGACGCTTCCATGAAACTAATTCTAGATTCTCTGCGGACACTTCCAGGAGTCCTTGTGGTGGACTTTACCGTGGAATTCAGCAAAATATCGGTTTCTTACAGACCGGACCTCACAGGACCCAGAAATTTGATCAACGTGATTCAGCAAACAGGGAATGGGAATTTCAAGGCGAAGATATATCCTACCGAACAAGGACAGAGAAACTCTCACAGACAAGAGGAAACAAGGCGGTATTATAAATCTTTCTTATGGAGCTTGGTGTTTACTATTCCTGTGTTTCTAACCTCCATGGTGTTTATGTATATCCCTGGAATTAAGGACGTTTTTGATGCAAAAATAGTAAACATGCTTACCGTGGGGGAGGTTACACGGTGGGTGCTGTCCACGCCGGTTCAGTTCGTACTCGGCTGGCGGTTTTACTACGGTTCTTATAAATCGTTACGCCGTGGCTCTGCGAACATGGATGTTCTCATTGCGTTGGGGACAAACGCAGCGTATTTTTACTCTGTTTACTCTGTTTTGAGAGCTGCTACTTCTCCGCATTTTGAGGGGGGTGATTTCTTCGAGACTAGTGCGATGCTTATTTCGTTCATTCTGCTTGGGAAGTATCTCGAGATTTTGGCGAAGGGGAAGACGTCTGATGCGATTGCGAAGCTCATGAACTTGACACCGGACACGGCGGTTTTGCTGACTTTGGACTCTGATGGGAATGTTGTTGGGGAGGAGGAGATTGATAGCAGGTTGGTGCAGAAGAATGATGTGATTAAGGTTGTTCCTGGGGCGAAAGTGGCTTCCGATGGGTTTGTTGTGTGGGGGCAGAGTCACGTGAATGAGAGCATGATCACGGGGGAAGCGCGTCCCGTGGCGAAGAGGAAAGGGGACACTGTTATTGGAGGGACTGTGAATGAGAATGGAGTTTTGCATATTAAGGCGACGAGGGTAGGATCGGAGAGTGCTCTTTCTCAGATTGTTCGCCTTGTGGAGTCAGCGCAGATGGCCAAAGCACCTGTGCAGAAGTTTGCTGATCGCATATCCAAATACTTTGTGCCTCTGGTAATTATTAATTGTTTTATGTCATGAAAATGAAGGAATTTGTTTGTTTTGTTGAATCATTGTTTGTGCTTGCGGAGGATGAGGGCCTAATGGGATGGATGGATGTTCCTATGCAGGTGATTGTGATCTCGTTCACGACTTGGCTTGCCTGGTTTTTGGCGGGAAGATATCATGTTTACCCAAAGTCTTGGATACCGTCTTCAATGGACAGCTTTGAGCTTGCTTTGCAGTTTGGAATATCTGTTATGGTCATAGCCTGCCCTTGTGCTTTGGGTTTAGCGACGCCAACTGCGGTTATGGTTGGGACTGGAGTTGGTGCATCTCAGGGTGTGCTCATCAAAGGAGGGCAGGCATTAGAGAGTGCACATAAGGTCAGCATTTCACATTTGATCAGTCCCTTGAATTCTGGATTTACTTTGTCTTTATCGATCGGCTAAGAATTGAACAGTTAATAAAGTGGCAAGAAGAAAATAAACATAGGAAAAACCATTAATATCAAGTGGTGTTTGAGAGCCATTTCTGCAACCTAATCCAACATCAAATATGTTTTAGCCTTTTAGGAAAGGAGTATCAGCTAATGTGTTCACTTCATATCATTTCTCAGTTCTCAAGATGAAGTACTGTTGTTTGTTAATGTTATGCTAGGTGAAGGTAAATAGGTTTTTTGGATATCAGTATCAAATATCAAGCTGATTTTTCTTGTGCTTCATTCCTATCTCTCTGCACTTGGTTGAAAGTTAAAATGGACAAATTGGTCATTGGCTGTATGCTGTGTCATCTGTAAAAGCTTTCAAGATTTTGGCTGTATTTTACTTACACGTGAATATGTTTATGACTGTCTTCTAGGTGAACTGCATTGTTTTCGATAAGACGGGTACTCTCACTGTCGGGAAACCTGTGATAGTGAGAACAGAATTATTGACAAAAATGGTGCTCCGGGAATTCTACGAACTTGTGGCTGCAACTGAGGTAATCATCTCCCCCTATCTGCTTCTCGAATGGTTAGCCTAGTGAATAGTTATAGTAAATAAGGGTTTGTTTTCTGATTATGATAGCTTTTTTTCTTTTTAAGTTGCTTAAATGCTTTTAAAATTCATGGATTATAGATGCATATGCATGCCATTAAAATTGCCCTTACTTTAACTTGCCTATCTCAGGTGAATAGTGAGCATCCATTGGCCAAGGCCGTTGTTGAGTATGCCAAAAAATTTAGAGATGAAGAGAACCCTTCTTGGCCAGAAGCACGAGATTTTGTTTCCATTACAGGACATGGAGTAAAGGCCACTGTTCATAACAAAGAAATATTGGTGGGTAATAAGAGCTTGTTGGCTGACCATAACATTGCAATTCCTGTTGAAGCTGAAGATATGCTTGCTGAAGCCGAAAAGATGGCTCAAACAGGAATATTGGTATCTATAAATGGGAAAGTGGCAGGAGTTTTAGCCATATCCGATCCACTGAAACCAGGTGCTCAAGAAGTCATTTCCATCCTCAAATCAATGAAAATCAAGAGCATTATGGTGACTGGGGACAACTTCGGAACGGCCAGTTCTATTGCGAGGGAAGTAGGAATTGAGAATGTTATAGCAGAGGCTAAACCGGATCAAAAAGCAGAGAAAGTGAAAGACTTGCAGGTACGAATGCATAATGATTACATATTTTCATCTTATTTTTAAGAAATTAGTTATTCACCAATAAGAAGATAGTTCTGGGCCTTGAAGTTGAAAATGATACCACCTTATTTCAAACCATAACTAGATAACTATTTCTTCATTCATGGAAGGTAACTAAGAAATACTCGTATATCTTTTCCTTATGTTCAGTAGTCAGTACTAGTGTAATTTTGTCTCTGACATTGCTTTTTCAAACTCCCTGGCTTGATTACTGGTTTATATCCCATAAACTTCAATGCTTGTGCCTGAATCTCACTTCCACAGTTGTTTGTACTGCTTCAGAGGAATATATTAGCTGTTGCAACATATTGAATCACTTGTTTTTCTCTTTCAGGCTTCTGGTTGCACTGTGGCTATGGTGGGGGATGGTATCAATGATTCACCTGCACTGGTGGCAGCGGATGTGGGAATGGCAATAGGTGCTGGTACAGACATTGCTATTGAGGCTGCTGATATTGTCCTGATGAAGAGCAACTTGGAAGATGTCATAACTGCTATTGACCTTTCCAGAAAAACATTTTCCCGTATACGCCTGAATTACGTTTGGGCTTTGGGTTATAACTTGCTTGGAATCCCAATTGCTGCTGGAGTTCTTTTCCCTTCAACAAGGTTCAGATTGCCACCATGGATTGCTGGAGCTGCTATGGCTGCTTCCTCCGTCAGCGTTGTTTGCTGTTCTCTGTTGTTGAAATATTACAGGAGACCCAGGAAGCTAGACAACCTTCAGATACGAGGCATAAGCATCGACTCATCCAGTGATATGTGATGCATCACCATTTATGGTTTTGCTTTAGCCATTTTTGTACGTGTATAAAGAGTGTTGTATTGTGATCATTTTAGCTTACTGTACAAATGTGAGAAAGCGTTATTTTCTTTCATGTAAAAACCCTAGGTTAAACTCTCTCTTCTCTTAAATTTACAAATTACTCCTTCCATTTCAACTTATTTTTCATTTAAGATTTTCTCATACATTAAAAACAATAATGAATTAATTACTGAGTAAAAAAATTTAGCAAAATATTCTTACAATCTTATTGGTTTCATCTCTGTTATACATTTAAATAAACAATTCGTATATTTTCTTATAAACATAATTAATAGTACATTCTTTAAAACATTCATACCTTATAAAATAAATATAAATAATGAGGTTTCATCTCTGTTATACATTTAAATAAACAATTCGTATATTTTCTTATAAACATAATTAATAGTACATTCTTTAAAACATTAATACCTTATAAAATAAATATAAATAATGATATGTGTAGGTACACTATTTTTAAGATTTAATTAAATTTTAAGTTCATAAGTTTAAATAAATAATTAGTATATTTTCTTATAAACGTAATTAATAGTACACTATTTTAAACATTCATACCTTAAAAATAAACATAAATAATTATACAAGTAGATATTTTTATATTTATTAATTATGTATCAGTCATTTAACTTTTCTATTTACGGGATAATGTGATTATTGTCTTCTAACGTTATTGTTTTTATATGTTAAAAAATGAAGTTTTATAATTAATAAAAAATAATATTACGATTAATACAAAATGATAAGTAATTTTGGTTGTTGTGAATAATGTCCTAGAAGTCACTGAAAAGCATGACAATCCAGAAAATTATTAATCATTTAAGGAAAAATTTGAATAACAATAACTCAAATAAAAAATATAAAAAGTTTAAGTGCTTAATAAAATAAACAGATGTAATAAGAATTCAGTTAATATATTTAAATTTAGCAGTGATCTAAAACTTAATTAAGTCTATTTTTAAATACTCACTTTTAATTTATGATTTTGCTTTTTTTTTTCTATCACATTATATGACCTATAAGAATTTATATAGTTTTCTTTTTCTTTTTCTAGGTGTCATAATATATTTTGGGTTTTTTTTTTTTTTTAAATTAAATAT
>Ga0209700_100228_pt1 | contig 95091 bp, 46 predicted proteins | sample SiratroredBW_FD_187528 | JGI IMG/M metagenome (GOLD analysis project Ga0209700, IMG submission 187528) | Root nodule microbial communities of legume samples collected from California, USA - Siratro red BW (SPAdes) (version 2) | ecosystem: Host-associated > Plants > Roots > Nodule | place: USA...
AAAATTTTTTTTTTTTTTTTTTGAACTTAGCTTGTAAAATGGACCTCTCAACATTGACAAAAAAAAAATTAAGTGAAGAGATTTTAAGAAATAGCATCAAATCATTTTAAAATGCACTACATAGTCACTGAAATTATTTCTGATCTTAATTAAATTCCGTTGATTTTATTGAACACATTTGGTTTAGATGAAATTGTAACAATCACTAGTTTATTCCAAAGTCAATTTGTTGAATTTTAGTTTTTGTGATATGTGAAAAATAATAGATAAAATTTTGTTAGCTACGTATTTCATCAGTTTTGTTAATTGGAGAATTGATCATTCTTAAAATTGAAATTGAGTCCCACATTCTTCTTGACGTAGTTCATGGTGAAGAATGCAGATGAATTGATATAGATTAAAGCTTTTATAAAACTTAATTTTTCTAATTTTTAAAGTGAAATTAAAGTTCGATTACATTTGATAAAACTATTTTAGTTTAAACTGCGTTTTCTAATTCTTACCATTTTTAGTTTATGTTCTAAACTAATATCTTGGAATTGGATTATAACAGTCAAATATATCTTTTATAGAAAAAAAAAATGTTATCTTCTATTTTTTTAGTTGTTTTTTTTAATATTTTTGTACAATCATACAATCAAATTGTTGCACCCGATACCATTTTAATACTCATACTTTTCTCAACAGCCAATATCTAAGTATTTGAGTCAATATAGGACTTTGAAATTTTAAGAAAGAAGTTAGCTTTTAAATATGAAAATAATAATATTCAACCGATATTGGAAGTCCAAAAACCTCAATATTCAATCCTACTTAGTGGATTCAACAAGAAAATAAAGAGAATAGAATCTAAAGTTATTTAGATTAAAAGAATAAAAAAATAAGTTTGTAAAATTTGTAAATGATGCAACAGATATAATTAATAAAAAATTAAAAATTTACTTTTATAATTAAAGATGATTTAAAATAAAATATAAATAATTATTTGTATTGAAACTTCTTGTTATTAAATTTATTCATGCTAAAATCCCCTTTCTTCCCTCAAAAGAGAAGGTACTTTACTTACTTAAAATGAATACTAATATCAATATATCTTATTGAATAATTATTATATTACATTAAACTGATTTAATTAAAAAAACACATTAACTTATTTTAAATAAAATTGAAATCAAATTTTACATTCAAAATATAAAAATAAGTATAAAAAAATCTATTTAATCTAAAAATCTGAGTGAAAGAGTTTCCTCCTCCAACCCCATTGAATCTGAATGAGTTAACATACTGTTAATTTGAATAAAATTAAATACTAAATGTGATTAAAAAGTATAAAAAGAGTCACTAAATGTTTGATGTAAAATTTAACCATTTATAAAACCAATATCTATTTTGTAATGAAAAAAAAAGATAGAAAGACAGTATTTAACATTAAAGTTAATAATACTAATATTTAGCTTAATGATACGTTTAAACATACCAAATTATATCATATACTTTTTTACAGTCAGTTTGGCAAACAAAAAGTTGTAACCGCCCTCTCTATTTTCCAGTTAGCATTTCTTTCTCAAATTCTGAATGACCAGCGGCGAGGAGCATCACCGGAGGAAGACTTAAGAAGGCTCTATCTCCCTGTTTCTCCGGCAGCCATGTCCGAGAACACGGCGCGCTGGTGGAAATTAGATGTATATGAAACTTTGGTGTTACATTAGAAATTATTTTTAGTACAGTTCGTGAGGTAAGTTGAATAACAACATTGGAATTACTAATGCGTGCAAAATTGTTTAAAATGGAATTTGAAATAAAAAAATATAATAGAAATAATTATAAAAAATTTGTTAATTTTATAAAATTAATAATAAAGCACAATATGCAGTTTCACACATTGTTTTTGAACTTGTTGAAAATCTTTAGATATTACCAACCACAAGTACAAGCACATAATGTTTGAGACACCTAGAATACTATACCCACACGTTCCTGTACCTGCACAAATGGACCAACACGATAATAATCATACAAGCATGCAATGATAACAATCTCATACATACAATTAGATTTCTCTAATAACAATGAAAAAAAGTCAGAGTCACCAACTTAATCAATTGAACTCAAGCTTTTCATCCTTAAAAGTTTAATGTTCACTGGCAGGAGGGATTAACTTGAACATCAGATTTTATTTTAAAATAAAACTTACTTTGATATAATGAAAGAATATTATTAGATATAGTATACTTCTCGCTAAACAAAAAGACAAAATAAATAAAACATGAGCACACATTCATAAAAAATAAAAATATAAAAAAAATAACATTAGATGCTTTAGCGAGGAGCGTCTAATCGTTGAGTAGACGCTCTCTACTAAAACGTCTAATAAAGAAATAGACATTGTAGACCTTCTTGTAGAAAGCTCCAAATAAAGGAGTAGATATTCTCTCATAGAGCATTTAATGAAAGGATCCTTCATCACAGTGTAACAACAGAAGTAAGTGTTCAAAAATAATAAAAAAAAACTCACCTTACTTGTTAGTGGACCAATACTTGATCTATACATAGCACATTTCTTCAACGTTTAGTTACTCACCAATTCTTCACAAAAACATAGCGCAATGGCCACCAATCTCTCTATGCATAGTTAAGTAAAATCGAAAGTGAAAGAACTAGTTAAACGAAATGCAGTCAATGCAAGTTTGAGAAAAAAATCATGGATAATCGATCCCATAATCAATTATCCATGTAATTTTTTTTCCTAATTACTTCACACACTTACTAGTTATGTCATCCACGAAATCAAAACCCAACACCACTAGCAAACCACCATCATGTGGTTGTTCACCTTCGCCAGCATGTATACCCCCATAATCAATTATTAATGTAATTTTTTTCTAAATCAGTTTACTCACTTACCAATTATGTCATCCACAAAATCACAACCCAACACCAGCAACAAATCACCGTCCACAACTAAATATGGTTGCTCACCTCCATTAACACAGCAACCAACCAATTGAAGTTCTTTTCACACTACAACAACCAAAACTCTCAACTCACACCAACCACATAAGCACCAGTCAAAGCAACCAACCACACAAGTACAATAATTCAAACATGCAGTATGACCTAACCTCGCCAAAGAGTCATTTTAATACCAAATTCAAATTTGGGTCAGCACTGCTTCAGGAATCTCTGACCATGACTTTAAGAATCTCTGGTACATGGCTCGAGAATCTCTGGTGCATGTTAGTGATTTCACCAGGACTGACGTAACTTTCATCTCCTATCTCTTCACAATAGAGAGGAATCACCATGTCTCCTATTTCGTAAATCATTGGTCACTTTTCTTTGCACATTCACGATACAAATAGATCACCTCTCCCAAACTCGTCTTTGTATATAGTACATCAATGGAAACAAGCATAGTGTAAATTATCTACCATTAGATTAGATTCATCAGTCATGACGCCAATCCCTTCTCCAATTTGAGCTGCCAAAATCTCTAAGTGGCAGATAAGCATGGTTGGAGGAGGACAACCAGTGAGACCTAACCTCGCAAATAAGCATTTTTAAAGCCAAATTCAAACAAATTCAAACTTAGGGCAACATTGCTTCAAGAATCTTTGACCATGGTTTCAAGAATCTTTGGTGCATGGTTCAAGAATCTCTGGCGCATGTCAGTGATCTCATTGTGGCTAACGTAACTTTCATCTACTTTTTCTTCACAATAGAGAAGAATCACCACATCTCCTCTCCTGCAAATCATTGGTCGCTTTTATTTACACATTTATGATACAAACAAGATTACCTCTCCCAAATTTGTCTTCGTATATAGTAAATCATTACAAATAAGCATTGCGTAAATTCTCTACCATTAGATCAAATGCATCAATCACGATGTCAATTCCTTCTCCAATTTGAGCCACTAAAATTGCTAGATGGTAGATAGGCATGGCTGGAGGAGGACAACCTTCATCATTAATAGCGGCAATCTTAATAGAAGTGAGACTTTTATTGTCTCCACGATCTTCACTTGATGTAGTGTGTGACCATACTCGTGGTAAAGTGAGTTTATTTAATTTAGCTATAACTTTTGTGTTTCATTTCTAATACTCTTTTATAAATTTGAAAATACTTCAGATAATGTATATTTTTTTCATTTGTAAGGCTTACAGATTGAACTCCTCAACATATGATTATCTTCTTTATCACGTTATAACGGTAATTAATTATGTGTTTATTTTTCTTCAATTATATCAATTATCGAATAAAAAACACAATCCTATACTTACCTTAATATATTTTAGGATTTAAAATCCACTACAAGAAAAAGGTTGTTTAGAGACCAATTTTTAGCTACCAAATAAAATGGTTACTAATTATAATCAAAACAAACACCAAATTAGATTTTGGTTGCTAAATAACTACAAAAAGAAGTAATAATTGAATTAAGTGATCAATTAAGTCAAATGATTAATAAGTATCAATTTTGAGTGTTTTTATACATGAAAAATATTGAGTACTTGTGCGTTTAAGTGTTATTTAAAATAGTAATTACTCCCAATTTTAGAGTTTTTGGATTTAAATTTATGTTTTGAGTCCTGAGTTAAAGGAAATCATTTAATCTCAATTATTGTGAAATTTCAGGTATAAAAGAATGAAGAAAATGATAGATTGGAAGATTCATGAAGAAAAGAAATGAAAAGTTTAAAATAGAAAAAAACCTAAGAGAAAAGCCACTTAACCTAGGCCCAAAACCAAGTTTAAAAGGAGATTTTTAAGGTTTTTGGAGGCATCAAGACCTAGAGGACGGAGGCATCAAGACCTAGAGGACTGAGACATCAAATAGAATCAAGATTTTCTTCTCCTCTTGCAATCTTCCTTTCATTGGGTTGTAATGACTACCATGGGTAGCTAATTCTTCATCTTTGGGATTGAATGTAATATTTTTAACTCATTCATATTTTGGTGATTTTTATATATAATATTCAGTTTCTACTCAATTGGTATTTTCATCTTGTGCTTAATGCTAGATTTTATCTGATCAATAGTCTTGATTTTGATTCTTAAATTTAACTGGAAAGTACTTTTGAGTTTCTGACCTAGATGAAAATACTCAATATATTGGAATACTAGGGATATGTTTCGATGTATTGATTGTGTATAACATTTGTTTTTAACGCTAGGTGATTTACTAAATAGCTAGGGATCAGTGTTTAGGAAATTTCCTTATGAATTTCATATCAGAGGAATTAGTGTGAATGATTTTTATATGTGCATCAATTGTGAGTAGTTACGGATATTGTATGTTTTTATCAAATCCAAAATATGAACGAGGGAGATAGATGAAGTTCAATCCCAGAGTCCTTCTAGATCTTGCAAACTCCTTTTTATAATTGTTACTTATTTTTAATTGTTCTTTTATGTTTCCTGACTCAAATTAGTATCAAATCATCTTGAAACTTTTATTTACTTAGTGAGTCATGAATTTAAAATCTAAAACAGAAATGTTCCCTGAGGAATCGACATCTTTACTTAACTCACTATATTACTTGTGACTCGGTACACTTGCTGAATAAAGTCTTAACAATGATTGATATCTAATATTAGCTACCAAGGTTTTAGTGACCTATGCCATTAGATTCTAAATTAGTCTCTAACTTAATTAGATACCAATTTAGAATCTAATGGCATAGGTCACTAAAACTTTGGTATCTAATGTTAGATATCAATTATTTGACTTAATTGATTACTAAATTCAATCATTACTTCTATTTTGTAGTTATTTAGCAACTAAAATTTAATTTGGTAACTATTTTGGTCACAATTAGCAACCATTTCATTTAGTAGCTAAATATTGGTCTCTAAATAGTTTTTTTCTTGTAGTGATCTTACAAGTATTATTCTTTATTTTTTTTCATAAAAGTATAGTTTTCTATTTAAAAAGTTAACAAACAAGTATATTTTTATTTATTGAGATCAACCAAATCAACTACCCGATGAAATTAAACTAACTAAATTAGTTCATTTTTTTGGTGTAATTAGTTCCAACCAAAATAAATCTCACTATAAGTGCTTTGGGTATTTGATCTATATATATAAATGTGGTTGTTCACCTCCATCAACTAACCAACTGAATTTCTCTTCACACCACAACCAAAACTCTCAGCTCACACCAACCACATAAGAACCAGCCAAAGCAACCAAGTACAAAAATTCAAACAAGCAGTGTGGCCTAACCTCGCGAATGAGCCATTTTAATGCCAAATTCAAACTCGTGTTAACACTGCTTTAGGAATCTCCAACAATGGCTTCAAGAATCTCTGGTGCATGTTAGTGATTTCACCATGGTTGACGTAACTTGCATCTTCTTTCTCTTCACAATAGAGAGGAATCACCACATCTCTTCCACAAATCATTGATCATTTTTCTTCACACATTCACAATACAAACAAGATCACCTCCCCTAAATTCGTCTTCGTAGTAAATCAATGAAAATGAGCATAATGTAAATTATCTACCATTAGATCAAATGCATCAGTTACAATGTCAATCCCTTCTCCAATTTGAGCCGCCAAAATCATTAGGTAATAGATAAACATGGCTGGAGGAGGACCGTCAGTGTGGCCTAACCTCACAAATAAGCCTTTTTAGTGCCAAATTCAAACTTGGGTCAGCACTACTTCAAAAATCTCTTCTCTAACCATGGCTTCAAGAATCTTTGGTGCATGGCTCAAGAATCTCTGGTGCAGTGTCTCACCATGGCTGACGTAACTTTTATCTCCTTTCTCTTCACAATAGAGAAGAATCACCACATCTCTTCTCTCGCAAATCATTGGTCGTTTTTCTTCATACATTCGTGATACAAACAAGATTACCTTCCTCAAATCTATCTTCGTATATAGTAAATTAGTGGAAACAAACATAGCGTAAATTCTCTACCATTAGATCAAATGCATCAGTCACGATGCCAATCCCTTCTCTAGTTTGAGCCGTCAAAATTGTTAGGTGGTGATAAGCATGGCTGGAGGAGGATAACCAGTGTGACCTAACCTCACAATAAGCCTTTTTAATGTCAAATTCAAACTTGGGTCAACACTTCTTCAGGAATCTCTGACCATGGCTTCAAGAATCTTTAGTTCATGGCTCAAGAATCTTTGGTGCATGTCAATGATCTCACCATGGCTGATTTAACTCTTATCTCCTTTCTCTTCACAATAGAGAAGAATCACCACATTTCCTCTCCCACAAATCATTGGTCACTTTTCTTCGCTCATTCATGATATAAACAAGATTATCTCACCCAAATCCATCTTTGTATATAGTAAATTCGTCTTTGTATATAGTAAATATGTCTTTGTATATAGTAAATCAGTGGAAACAAACATGGCATAAATTCTCTACCATTAAATCAAATGCATAAGTCACGACGCCAATCCTTTTCTCCAATTTAAGCCTCCAAAATCGCTAGGTGACAGATAGGAATGGCTAGAGGAGGACAACCTCCGTCATTAATAGCAACAATCACACTTAAAACAAGATTTTTATCGTCTCTACAGTCTTCACCTGATGTAGTGCATGACAATACTTGCAATAAAGTGAGTTTATTTATTTTAGTTGTAATTTTTGTGTTTCATTTCTAATACTTTTTTTATTAATTTGGAAAAACTTTAGATAATGTATGTTTTTTCATTTGTAAAACTTAGAGATTGAACTCCTCAATACATGATTATCTTCTATGTTACATTATAACAGTAATTAACTATGTATTTATTCCTCTTCAATTATCGAATAAAAACACAATCATATACATAATCCTACACTTACCCTAGTATCTTTTAGGACTTAGAATCTTACAAGTATTATTGTTTTATTTTTTTTTCATAAAAGTATAGTTTTCTGTTTAAAAGTTATCAAATAAGTATATTTTTATTTATTGAGGTCAACCAATCAACTCTGAATGAAATCAAACTAACTAAATTAGTTCATTTTTTTTTTTTGTTGTAATTGGTTCCAACCAAAATAAATCTCACTATAATTGTTTTGGGTATTTGATCTATATCTAATAGACTTGATTAAACCAATCATACAAAATTTTAAATATACATCATTATGCATAGAGTATAATGTAAAATTATACATTTATTTATAATTTTTGCTGTTATTTAGTTTATCCAAATTAATTATAACAAAATATTTTAGTTACACATTTTAATAACAAAACTATGTATAAAATTTTGGGCAAAATAATATAGCTTTTTGTTTTCTCTCAAAAAGTTTGCAAAGCAAAAGAATCCAATTGGTCCAAGAGAGCGCATGAATTCGGTTGGTATGAATCGGATTGTACATATTTTTTTTTTAATTCAAACGATTATAATCCAATTGAAATTGATCGGTTTTGGATCTTATATTACCTCGAATTCCATCCAAAGTTACTCATAAATAACCCTAAAAATGAGTAGATTTTGAAAATTAAATAAATGGAAATTAGTACATATACAAAGACCGTTTCATTGTAAAAAAATTATGCTTAAAATTACAGTTTCACATTTTTAAGTTATTTTTAAGAAAATCAACTGAAATCGTATGATTTTAATATTATTACTTTTTAAAACTCAGACACAAATTTATTTTATTTTTAAATTTATACTGATAGTTTAACACAATGAAAAAGATCAATGTCATGATACTGATAGTTTAGCCCATCTGCACGCAGGAAATGAAGATGGTCAAGCAGCCATCACAAAGATAAAATATCTACAATGTATTTCCGCACCATATCATCATACACGTTCTTATTTTTCTCAACTTTAACATCAAAATATGAACTCAACCCAAAGAGTTATCAATATAGGATAATGATCCTTTTTACACCCTAAAGAAACTGAAACAAACAGATTTCAAGTCATATGTGACATTTTTGTTAATTTTTTATTTCCATTTCTTATTTATGTTTTAAATCAAATTTGATGAAAAGTACTCCACACTGGCATGTGGTGATATGAATGTCCTATCTTTGTACTAATTTTTTTTTATTACAAATCAATTTCACTCTTTTAAAGTTTTTTCACTTTCTCTTCCTGAAAATACTATATAGTCTATATAGACGAATAACAAAGCTTAAGAAGAACTTTTTCTAACATATCTTTAATCAAACAAAATTTAAAATATTTTATCTATTTAAATGGATATCTACAACTTATAGCCGAACTCACTTTCTACATAACCGAATACTTTATAATTATATCTTATTACAAATACTTTATAACTATCTTATTGCAAATATTTTATGTTCCCTTTTTACCGAATCATCCACACAAAGGATCTTAAACAGCATCGAATCCAATGATTCCCCTCACCTATGCTTTTCAACCGCAGTCCAAGAGAATATCACGTGAATGAAGCGGTGATACTATGCACTTCTAAATTGCGTGGACCGTTTTCAACCCTGTAATATAAAAAATTTATGTTCTCTGATTCGTGTCCATGCATCATCCATGAGAAAGTAATGGAAGTTTTGAGGGGGTTTTGTTGTTACTATTGTTCACGGATGTGACAGGCTCCAACTTGAAAATATCAGAATAAATTAAACTAGCACCGCTCAAAAGATTCAAGTGTTGTTTTCATCTTAAAAATCTAAATCTAACCATCTCAATTGAAACACGACCAAAGTGAAGAAGCTTTAACAAACAAAAATGAACAAAGGCCATGGATATATAATTTTATTTCAACTCAAATAATCTACACAAACAAGAGGACTCAGTTGCAAAAGAAGCTACAAGCCAGAAGGACATGTGAAAGGGAAAATTGCAGCAATTTAGACATGGCTGAATGAAGTTGGAAGCTTATTGAGGATTGGGAGGACGGCTATTGGCAGCAGAGACCCTGGAGCCCCACTCAAGCAATTCTTTGCTGGTGTCATCCTTGTGAGCAATCACCTCAATGAAGCATAAGCAGTCTTTCTTGGGTCCTGTGGCTGTGGTAATTGCTTCAACTAGCTCCTCTTCACAGAACACCTGAGATGAAGCAATGCATGAATGAATCAATACAAGATATTCCACACTTCATGCTGCATCAATGAAGTTTGAGGATAATTTCAGAAACTCACCTTGGTAGTCCAGCAGTTCCCTTCACCGTTGTGGATTGCATCAACTAACTTAGTGTAATCCCAGTTCTTAATCACATTGTACGGTCCATCGTGAATTTCAACCTCAATGGTGTATCCACCATTGTTTATCAGAAAGATGATGGTCTTCTGCCCGTTCCGGATCATTGTTGATAAGTCTTGGCAAGTCACCTGTAAAATAATTTAAAACCAAAATTAAAACATAATAATTCAGTTTGAGAATGGAATTTGAGATTATGGACATCATGGTTTATGTAGTTATGCTAAACAGACCTGGAAACTTCCATCACCAATGAATGCAAGCACTCGCTTCTCAGGAACAGCCTGAGCATAACCAAGAGTAGCACCAACAGACCACCCAATTGAGCCATATTGCATTTGGAACTCATAGCTGTCAAAGAAACTTTTATTAACACTATAAACACTATAAACACTATAAACAATCTACGTAAGATGGTAATTAAACACAACAAATACATTGTATCAGATACTTACCCACATCCCTTGGGCAATTTCAGCTTTTGGCAGTTAAACCAGGAGTCCCCTGTCTCTGCAATCACAGCAGTTTCACCAGACAGCATCTTTTGTACATGTTGGAACAGAACATTAACCCTCAAAGGTTCTTTTGGTGCTGCGTGCAAAGGTTGACCTTCAGGGACAAAAATCCTGTGGTAATTTTCATATGCGGTATTGTTGTGCTTGATACGCTTAGCGAGTCCCTTGAGGAAATCCTTCATCAGCACACACCCAAATGTAGGCCCATTTGCAATCACAACCCGATCGGGGTGTACAATGATGGCCTTCTCCTTCTTGAGAAGAAGCGAATATCCGACAGAGCTGTAGTCATTGAAAATGGGACCAGCAAACAAGTATGCATCCGCAGATTCCACAATCTCAGCACAGAAGGCAGTGCTTATAGCACCCCAATAAGTTCCAATGAAATGAGGATGGTGCTCTGGAACCTGCCCTTTAGCCGATGGCATCACAGCAAGCGCATAACCAGACGCATCAGCCAGTTCAACAAAGGCTTCACCTGCTGTAGCCATCCTCATTTTAGGACCACCCACCAGCACTGGTTTCACTGCCTTGTTAAGGAACTCTGCAGCTGCCTCCACTGCTGCCTCCAGCCCCATCTTGTTACTCAATCTACAAAACAAACAAAAACAACATAAACATAAACATAAACAACTGTTTCAAATCAAGAACAAAGCAACAAATACAAAAATAAAAAGGCTTACCTGGGAGACAACGAAAAAGGAACTGGATTACGACTGAAGGTGGGGTGAGGAATCCCAGCCAAGTTACAACTAATGCTTATATACACAGGCTTGCTTTCTTTCAATGCAGTTGAGATTGCTGTATCAATCAACTCATGAGCATCTTCCAAGTGACTCACCACAGCCTATCATCAAACAAACCCACATTAAACCCTGCATAAATTATCATTCATATTTTTTTTTCTCTAACTTCATGACACTAAGAAAAAATGAGTGCGTGTGCGTGTTCGAGAGAGAGGGAGAGAGAGTTGAAACCTGGTAGCAAGTAACGGTCTGAAAGCACCTCAACTCTTGGCTGAAATCGGGTAACCCGATGGTGTGGTGGAGGATCCGATTGGTACCATAGTCGTTGGAGTTGGGCCCACCAACGATGCAGATCAGCGGCAAGTTCTCGCTGTACGCTCCGGCAATGGCGTTGAGCACGCTGAAGCCGCCGACGGAGAAGGTGACGACGCAGGCACTGACGCCACGGGCACGCGCGTAGCCGTCGGCAGCGTATCCGGCGTTGAGCTCGTTGCAGCAGCCGATGACGTTGAGAGCGGGCTCGTCGATGAGGTGATCGAGCAGCGTGAGGTTGAAGTCGCCGGGAACGGAGAAGACATCAGTGACACCGATTTCGACGAGGCGGCGCGCGAGGTGGCCGCCGAGAGTGGAGTCGACGGAGCCGTTGATGGCGGCGGCAGGAACGGAGGGCTGGATGGCAGTGCTGGGCTGGTTGCATGATACGACGTCGTTGCTGGGAGGCTTGACGACGTCCAATGAACCTATCTTAGTATCCATTGTAGAGAGTGAGAATGGAGAAGTTGTGAATGGTTATGGTTTTTGGTTGGAAAGAGATCTTAGAGAGAGTTTGAACGTTGTTTTTGTGTGAGAAGAGTGTGGAAATGGGAAGAAGCTTATATAATAGTAGTAGTAGTGTCTGTGAGAGTTGGTGGTAAGCGGTAATTGCAAAGGGAAAAGACTATGGGAGAAACCATACCAGGGGCGGTTTACCCTTTCCATTTCTCATGCTCCTTGTTTTCCTCTGTCTTAACTGCACTTTTTCTCATCAAAACTGTCACTACCAATGGTTATTTTCTAATCATTATTGTCAATTTTTTCTCTTTTTCTACATTCACTTTATAATTTAAAACGATATTATTTTGTTGGAATATAATATGGTATTACTAGTAGATGTAAGGTGTATGATATTTCTTTTAATAGTGGTGTTAAATAATATTTGTCTTACTTTTGGGGTGAAATGGTATGTTAGAAATAGAGGAGAATAGAATAGAACAGTTTTCATTAGGTATCTATAAATGGGCATAGTAATTTTACAATCCTACTGTCTTTAATTTTTAATAGATACTAAATAAAACAAAGATAAAAAATATATAAAATTAAACTTTTAATAAATATTAAATTAAAATTAAATGACAATTAAAATCAATAGTTGACTCAATTAAAGTATTTATTAGTTAATTGATTCTACTTAATTCAATTAAAGTACATAAATATAAAAAAATCGGTAATTGGTGTTTGTGTTTTTCCTTTCTTCATTTAGAGTGTTCTAGAAACAAAAAGAAAAGTAGAAAGAGAAGGCAAGTTTTGTGTGTTCGAGTTAGAAAGTTGACAAGAAAGTTAAAATGACTTCAAAGATTGCTCTGTCATAAATAAACAAAACATTGGACGAGAAAACCAAAACGAAAACCGCAACCTGGTATTATGGTCAGTATATGGGTCAACGCGCAATGGAGAACGTGGTATTTGCGAATCATTTTCAGGAACTTCTTTCACTATCACTAATTTAGTGTAATTCAAAAACAAAATCTTGAAACAGTGTAATAATACCGACATAAATTAATTTGTTTACTAAAGTTATAAACATTAAGTATAACTTAATGCAAAGTATTAATAATATTAACTTATTTAAACCGTCTTGCTTTCAATATTCAAGTCAAAATAGACTTTTACAACGTGAATTCAAATCTAAAAGATGCATGTCAAATAAATAGGTCATGTTTGTGGTTGAATTTGTAAAGCAGATTCTATTTCCATATAGTATCATCAAATTAAATAAATTAGTTTGAGTAAATTACTATTTCATATTAAAATATTTATTCTCTGTATTTACAGTAATCAATTTTACAAGAGTGTATGTTGTAATATTTTTTTAAGGAAATAAAGGAAAGTGTCTCAATATAATATTATTAAAATTATTAAAAAAAATTATATTTGTCTACAGGAAAGATAAAACTCTTTCTATTAATTGACAAATATGGAGTGAAATTTGTGATTTATTCACTAGGTTTTCATCTATGTTATGAGAAAAAAAATCATTATTTTCAGCAAATGATTTTTTTTAAGAATAATGGATGCGTGTGTGAATTGATTATTTTTTTCTTATTTCTACTTTATGTGTGTTAAATATTGTAAATATATTTTAAACTAACTATGTTAGTTTTAAATGTTTTAATTTTACAAAATTTAAATCACCAAAAAGTGTACTTACTATGAAATTTGTTGTTGGGTTATGTTTACTGAAACTTTATTTTAGATTAATCATAAAAAAAATTCTATACTTGATAAAAAAAAAACTTTATTTTTACTATTATAATAATTTTTAATTTCGTATTTCTATTTGACATGTTTTAATTTTGTCTATTTTTAGAATACGTATAAACGTGAATTGAGTGGAGGGAAGCCTCACATGGGTGGCAATTAAAGGAATAGTTGAGTTGCAAAGTCTTTGTCATTATTAGAAGTTGTGTCCTTATTAGGAAATTAAATTTAAAATAATAATGTAACTGTCAAATATAAAGATGACGAAAATAAAATATATTAGAAAACAGAAAAAGGTGATTATAATCTATAATCCATTGGATTGTGGAGGTGAAGAACCAGCGAAGTGGATGGTCACGCAGGGTTTGAACTTTGATGCAAGTTGCAGTTAATTAAGTGTGAATCATGATCGTTGGTTCGTCGTGATTCACATGATGAGGTGGGTTCGGAGAATCAATGGTGGCCGATGACTCATTACTTTCGCTTTCACAAGTTTTTTTAATATTCTCCGTCACTCTCGCAAGTGTCGCAAAAGGAAGAACCAACATCAGGTAAAATTATTGTGTACGACTAATATAATTTTATGATTAACTTTCTTGTGACATATAATATAATATTATGTTATCTTAAACTGTCAAGAAGGTGGTGTTCTTTTATCCAGGGTAACATGATACAAATTATTTCCCGTACTAAATAAATGTATAGTATATTAAAAGTATCCTTTTTATTTTTATTTTAAAATTTAAATATTGAATAATTTTTCTTTTCTCTCATATTATAATATAGATTTTTGTTTTTTAATCAATTATATTATTTTAATTTTATTAGTTTATTAAAATAGATATTTTACTATTATTATATTTACAATTTAAAATCAAATAATAATATAATTAATTTTAATAGTTCAGTTGAAACAGATTATTTTTAATTATATAAAAGATTATTTATCAAAAAAGTTTGGTAATTAAAAGACTGTTAAGAAAAGATTATTTATAAAAAGGTTTGTTAACAAAAGATTTTTGCTTGAGATTGTATATGTATTTTGTAAAACAGATTAATTAATAATTTAAGTTTAATTATATTGATAGTTTAGTGATTTCTTTAATGTTGAGATTGAAGTGGAGATTGAGATTTAAAAGTGAATGAATGCATGAGTACATATCTATATTGTAATGTGGTATTGTTAAGAGTGTTGGTAAAATTTGTCAAAGCCTAGGCATAGTGTTTTCAAGAAAGAAAACACCCGTGTCTTGGTTAATTAGGAAGTGTATTGTCTAAGGATCTGATCAATAACGATTGATATCCTGACTCTACTAGTAATAGGAATCAAATAGATGATCATTACTAGGTGGTGAGAGTTGAAGGAGGTCTGAACTGGGTGACTGCAGCTTAAAATATAACTGGTCAGGAAAGTCTCAGGGGAACTAACCCTGCCATACATGATTGATGATTTATTTGTGTGAGGGCTGTATGGATTCACAGTTTGGAGATGTATGGCAGGTGCATATCTCGGGATCTATTCAATGTACGAGTCTTCCGAAAATAGAGTCATGTTTGTAGTGTGTTAGATCCTTATATTGTGATTATACATGAAATTGAATATTTTTGATTTGTTAAAATTTGGTTAGCTTACCCTTTGCTTTTGGTTGTGTTGTGTTTGATTTTTCTGTCTGTGTCTGTGATGATCGTGTCTTGACACTAGGAGCAAATGGTGTTGCAGATGGATCTTTTGGAGATCATCTAGGTTGAAGGATGTTGTTAAGAATAATATTATATTTTGAAAAACTTGTATATGATATTGTAAATATGTTTTGAAATTTTGTTTAGCATTATTATGTAATCTTGATGTAGGTTAACCATGGAATACTTTAAGATATGCATTATGTTAATACTTTAGTAGCCTTAGTAGAATCTTTATTTTTTTTTTGGGTGTTAGACTATTGAATTATTAAGAAAATGCATTTATATAATTCAATTATTTCTTTGAATTATCTAAATAATCTCCTATAATGTTTTTTTTCCCTGTCCATCTAAATAACATACTTTCGTATTTTATTTTCCTCCTGATTTTATCATTCATATTGATTTTATCATTCATATAGTAGGTCTTTCTATTCGTTCCTCTATTTCGTTTTTATTCAAATAAAATATAAAAATATTTAGTTTTTATTACAAAAGATAATCATACAAAATTAATAATAGAAATAATATTAATAACTCGATAAAATGTTATATTAGAACAATTTTAAAACGACTTTTGAAAAAAATATGAGATTAATGGTAATCTATATCTTTTAAATCTATCACATATGTTTTTAAACAACCGATAAAAATAATAAATATTGATATATTTTATTCTTAGTATAATAAAAAATTATAAACTTAGTTTTAATTCTGTTAATTTTATTAATTGTTAAAATAATTGAATATGTATTTAATCTTTAATAATTATTAAGTGTTTTTATTAAAAGAAAAATGATATATTAGTATTAATTTTTCTTTTTAAAAATATAAATGACATAATTACTACAAATTAAACATATATTTAATTTTCTTAATTGTACATAAATTTCAATAAAACTAATATAGTTAAGATTCTTATACTAAGATTGATTTGATGTACAAAAGTCACTTAATTGATTTGATGTACAAAAGTCACTTTATCCTGATATCAAAGTATGAAACTGAAATGTGTCATGTATACATATCTTAAAAGTTTCATATATTCATAATTATTTGTGCATTTTTTTTCGTGAAATCTAACACGGCACTTATTTTTCTATTTATGTAACTTAAGTAATCAATAAAAAAGTGATTACACAAAGTTTCACAAATTGTTATACATCTTCAATACTTATTTTCTTTTAATTAAATGTCAACTAGGTTTATTTTAATTTGGAAACAGTAAAAACTTAACAACATAATACACTATAAATATAATATATTTTTTAAAAAATTAATTTATGATTAAACTATTTTCCACATAAGTGTTTTATTGAAAAAAAAAATCTACATAAGACTTTTTATCTAAGTCATCTTTTCTTCTTGCACTTTTTTCTTGCATGGAATTCTCTTCTTCAATTTCCACTGCCTCACTATCTCTTTCTCTTTTTTCTTTATCAAATTTTTTGAAGATATGTTTTGATGAGTTCTTTCATAAGAATTTTAAAAAGAAAATATGTAAAAAGTTATTTTTTATATATTAAAATTATTTTATACATAAAATAATTCATAAAAGTTTAGCACATAATTTCTCTAAATTTTTTATTTTTATTTATAATTTATAAAAATAGTTTACTTTGTTCTTTATATTTTCTTCCTCTGAAGTTTTCATAAAAATAAACTCGTCCACATGTATCTAAAATCAACCTTGAGCTCACACTAACACCAAGTTTATGACATGATCCATTTCATCCCTATTTATTGGGTTCAATTTTTCTATTAAAAGTTAAAATTCAAACCATAATGAAAAATCCATTATCTATTTTATTTTATTTAATAATCAACTTTAGATTTTTGGATAAAGTTTACAGAAATGAAATAATAGGTTCAATTTTCTTGCTGGAAAAAAAAAGAAAAAATAAAGTAAACTTCCACTTCTCCTTCACTTCATCTTTTGTCACCATTGCTGTGTAAGAAAAATTGTGCAGCTGACTTGTCTCTTTGAATGAAATCAGCATTTTCTTGATTTATGCAATTAGAATAAGTTGTTGTTCCAACAAATTAGGAGAATAAATATTATTTAAATTTAGGTATTGACTTAGGAGTTTGGTTCCTTATTATTTTTCTATTATTTATCTATAAAATCTGAATATGTGTATTACATGCTTAATTCAAATTTCAACAAAATACAAATTGATGTGCATTCCTTAAATATTTATATATTTATTTAATTTTACAATATTAATAATGAGTGGTTTTTTGGACAAATCTTAGTCCTATATCAAATGTTTGAATTGATTAAGTTGAAATCAATACAGGAAATTAACATCACTTTTAATATAATTTTTCTTAAAAGATCTTAAATTAGTGACATCTATATAAATAATTAACATCCTTCTCAACTTTAAGATATTACATATAATTATTGATTTATGATCTACATTTTAATAATTAAATAATGTATATTTTTTCATAGTACTCTCTCCCCATTACACTTTACAATTCAAGTATAGTAATCTATCCCTATAAATTATTTACAATAAATTTATAATAAAATTAAAACTTTAATGTTAAAACATAAAATTAAGTTACATTTCCATCCAATTATAATTCTCCATTAGTATAAGTTAGGCCATTATTGTAAAAGTTATAGAATTTACCAACATATATAATGATTTGTAATTGGATAATCATACATTGTCAATTTTAACTATATTATAATTCATATATTTAGAAGCATTTTTTATTATAAATAGTATTTATTTTTTGCAATGTAATATTGAAATTCTGTAATTAATTTTTCTGGAGATTTATTTTTTTAAATTCTGCCAGAACTTCCTTAAAATTTCTGGAACATCACAAATTTATTCATCGCGTCCTATTTTTTTAAATGATTCGACAAAATATCTGTAAATAATTCCTTCAAAAATTTCGTACAAGTTCATTTTCTAGTTTTAATTGTCTATAAAGACCTACAAATAATCTGTAGCAATTTTATGGTTTTTAAATTTTTCTTTTAGAACATCCGCATACCTGCGGATTTTCCTTGAGATTCGTTTGAGTGACCTCGAGCTTTGTATCGCGATTTAGGGTTTGGATAAAGCTAAACACTTAGTATTATATTATATGTTTTTCCCATTGTTTGTGTTTATAGCATAATTTCACCATTACTTCAGTTACCTACTATGACTCTGAGCTTTGGACCCTGATATCCACCGCTGTCTCCGCCGCTTTAAAGTTATCCGGCCGCCGCAGGTTCCTCGAAATGCGCCCTCACCCCTGGCACTGTGATTTAGGGTTTTATTCAAAGTTCATTTTGTGCATTTTTTTACTTGAATCTTCTTCGTTTTATGCATGCTATTCGTCCATGCATTTTGAAAATTTTCAGATTACATATGCGAGCTATCGGCATTTTCAGATTCGTGTTTAGTAATTAATTTAATTTACGTAACTACCGAAAGGAGAACCAACGTTTATTACCACCTGGCTTGAATATATGGCTGGATTTCGGTGCTAATTAGGATTGTTTTAGGTTTTTATATGGTATCTTGTTGATCATTTCCTTTTTTTTCTCTTTCTAATGATCCTCGTGTGTTTTGAAAACCTCGTGCATTTTTCTGTTAGCAGAATGATTGCGTCCTGTAGAAAAATAGTTTTCTAATTACTTTGATTGGATTTTTGCAGCTGGTGATTCTTATATGCATTTGATATTTTTTGAGGTTCCTTATTTGATGAGAGAGTAATACTAATACTGTATTCATCTGTCTGAATAGTTTCGTGTGAGGTCCATTTGTGAAACAGAGAAATTAAAGCGTGCCGTAATTTAAGGTAATGTGCAAGTTCATGCTTCTATAGGAGCTGGTTATCCAACAATTAAAACTCAAAATATAGTTTCAGTTATCTTTCAGTAATTTTAGAGCTGAGCTGAAAATGGAAGAGCCTACACACCGAACATGGATGTATACTAGGCTTCTTCCTAGACGAAAGGGTTGTACAACTGAGTTTTTAGAAGGTGTCAAAGAGTTTATTGATTTTGCTTGTCGACAACCAAAGTATTTGAATGAAGGTGTAATAAGGTGTCCATGTAAATTATGTAAAAATGAAAAGGATTTAGTCCCGGAGAAAGTAAATGTTCACATTCTTCAGAAAGGGTTTGCACCAAATTATTGGTATTGGACGTTCCATGGAGAGAAAGTTCCTCATATTATAGATGCTGTTGAAGTGAATTCCGTGTGTAAAAGTACATCAGAGTTGTCTGTTGCTAATACAATGCTAAACATGTCACAAGTTTGCTTCAATGATCAACCTCAGCTCATGCAAACTCAACCTCAGCCTCAATCTATTCAATCTCATACTCCACCTCAATCTCAATCTCATTCCACCCAACCAACTCAACCTCCAATCCAATCTCAATCTCATACAACCCAACCTAGGCATCCTCAACCTCAAAATCAATATGAACACATCCCTACTCAAGTGCTTCGTATGGAAGAATATTCAAAGGCCAATAAAGCCCCAACTTCTTCATCCTGTCAAGTTACTGGAGGCAATAGTGGAAACAAAATCATGATACTCCCAGAAGGGGATGGGTGAGTCTTTTTTTTTCCCTAGCATCTGATATGATTTTTTATTATTTGGTTTTTAATCATCCATAATTTTCATTCTTTTACATAGGTTTGATCAACATAAGCTGGTAGTTAGGACAATTGCTTCAATCATTCGTACTAACTTGGAAGAGGCAAAACCATCATGGAAACAACTATCTATAGGTCAAAGGGATTCGTGGTTTAATATATTTAAAGTAATCAAATTTCAAGATTTGATTAGAGGTATTCAATTTTTACATTAGTTTTACAATATGTCTAATCTAATAATTTTTTTCATTATTGTCAAAACCAATGTAGTCAAAGTTCACATGGCCACCTCAATATAAGGACATTGTGCGACGCAACTTTGAGAAGAGGGGTTCAGCTAAAATGACTCAATTAATGCAAGATGTTCGAAAAAATTTAAATCAAAAGCCAACTTGGATGGAAAATGGCGTGTGGGCACAATTGAAGGCACATTGGGGGTCCTCAGATTTTAAACAAAAGTCTGAAATAAATAAAAGAAATCGGGAGTCTATGGATGGTGCATCTCTTCACACTGGAGGATCCATTCCTCATCGTTTACATTGGAAGAGAATGGTATTATTAATTGACCATAATATTTATTTTGTAGGTTTCAAAATTAATGATATTTAAGTTTATTTTATCATTTATTACAGAAAGAGGCAAAAGGGACAGATCCATCATTGTCCGAGTTTTATTTTCGTACTCATCGAAGGAAAAAAGATCAAAGTTGGGTGGGTCCCCATGCAGAATCTGCTTATGTAAGTTTGATACTAATGATGAATGATTTGAGTCTTATTTCATTATAAAAAATTGGGTAATATCAATGTGATACTTTGGAGATAATGTATGATATATATATATAAACCAGTGGCTTACAACAAAAGCTTAAGGAAAGAGAAAGAAAAAACCTCCTATGATATTAGGTTATAAATAGATACAACATAGAACAACTTTTGCTCAAAAGATAATATAAACTATTCTAACATTGGAGCCGGAGGATACACATCGTATGTTCCAAGCTTCTGGAATTTGAGAGGATTTTGTCAAAATGTTCGCATGTTTATCATTGGAGCTGACAAACTTAGTGCAAATTCCCTTAGACTACAACTTTTCTCTAACAAAATGACAGTCAATTTTTAAGCATTTTGTCGTCTCATGAAACATAGGGTTGGAAGCAATGTGAAGAGTTGCTTGGTTATCACAATTCATTCTCATTTGTTGAATTTCACAAAACCACAATTCTTGGAGAAATTGTTTTATCCTCTCAAGTTCACAAGTAAGTGATTCATTGCCCTATATTCTACTTGAATACTTAATTGAACAATTGTATTTTGTTTCTTACTTTTCCAAGAACAAATATTCCCTCCAATGAAAACTCAATATCTAGTAGTGGGGACATCTGTCTATAGGAGACCTTGCTCAATCAAAATTACGATATTCAAATATTTTGTTACTTCCTTTATCTTCATATGGTAGACCTTGTCTTAAAGCCTTTTTGAGGTATATGAGAATGTGAAGGACAACATTCCAGTGATTAGTGGGAATAGCTTACATAAACTGACTAATCACACTAATTGCAAAAGATAGGTTAGGCCTAGTAGTGTAAGATGAATAAGTTTTCCTACAAGCCTTTTGTATCTCTCTAGATCTGAGAAGGACTAACTTTGTTTTGCTATTAATTTCTAATTTAGATCCATAGGGCTATTCACTGGTCTACAATCCATCATTCATGTTTCTTTCAAGACATCTAATGCATATTTTCTTTGAGAAATCACAATACCTTCTTTTGATTGAGCTACTTCAATGCCTACGAAGAATTTGAGACACCCAAGATCTTTGGTTTGAAAGCGTTTGCCCAAATGTTGCTTTAGCTGAACAATTTTGGTAGCATCATTTCATGTAATAACTATATCATTAGCATACACAATTAGATAAACACGTTTTCCATGAGATGCATGACGATAAAAAACTGAATGATCTATCTCACTGCATTTTAGCCTAATGATTCGAATAATATGACTAAGCATTCCAAACTAAGCACATGAAGACTACTTGAGACCATTTTAGTCTACAATCTAACCCGAGCTCTTCCTAAGCAACAAAATCAGGAGGTTGCTCCATGTAGATGTCCTCTTTCAAATCACCATGAAGGAAAACATTCCTAATATTTATTGATGAAGAGGCTAGTGGTGAAGAGTTGCTATAACAAAGAAGAGACAAATAGTAGTCATTTTGGCTATAGGCGAAAAATTATTATTGTAATCCATACCATATATCTAAGTGTAGCCTTTGACCACCAACTGAGCTTTGAGCTTTAAGGTTAAGGCGATCAATCTTACCATTTGACCCAATTTTAATGACATACACTCATCTATGACCAATTGTCTTCTGCCTGGGTGGTAGAGGAACTAAGTCTCGTATATTTAAGAGCTTGCATCCCAATAATCATGGCTTGTTTCCGTTCAGGATTATCAAGTGCTTCAATCACAATTTGCTTTTGGAATTGTAATAGAAGACAGAGAAAATAAATGAGAAATAGAAAGGGGATAACTTATGAGAGCTTAGAAAATTGTGGATAGGATGAGAATTACAGGTAAAGTCAGTACTTTTTCGAAGAGCACTGGGCCAACTAGAATTTGCGTCATCAAGAAGTGACAATGGTAAAGGACTTGATGAAGAGGACCCACCATGTAATATTGAATTAGTCACTTGTGGTTTGTTTTGGTAAGTGATGATAGGCAGCGATGGTTACTTTGGTGGGTTTGAAGTAGGGGAGGAACTTTGAGGGTTGCAATGAGTTGGGAAAAACAATGGTTCAAGCATGGAATGCGCAAGACTTGTTGGACATAGTCAACTTTGTGAAGAGGATGAAGGAAGAAAGATGTCTCTTCAAAAAAGGTGACACTTGCAAACATATAGTACCTTTTTTGTTTCAAGAGAGTAACAATGATATGCTTTTTGGAGACGGGAATATCCTAGGAAGACACATTCAGTGGCTCTTGCTGGTAGTTTGTCTAGACTTGGAGAGAAGTCATGTACAAAATACGCACAACCAAAGACATGAGGAGTAACATGAAATAGAGGTTCATTTGGAAACATAATAGAATAAAGACAATCTTTCATTAAATAAACCCAAATGCATCTAAAATATTCATAGATGAAGGTACAACATATTATTGAAACCCAAAAGATGTAACACGACTTTGTCCCTAAATGTTAGAGTGAATGATAAAAAAAATTGATTTACATCTTGATTCATTTCGCTTAGGAGAAAAGGGTTTGATATCTTTTCCAAGTTGACATGACTCACTTTAGGACTTGAAGTTTACTAAGTTCATGAACAATTTGTTTTAATTTTGACAAATGTGGATTACCCAAACAATCATGCAAAAGTTTAGGAGAAAGGGAGGCTAGTCAAGACACAAAATGATTTGGTTCCAAATTAGTACAATCATTTGCTTCTAATCATATGATTAGAACCCTGACAAGCACTTTAATCAATTCTCCATGTATTTTGACCACTTTGATACCACTTAAAAGACAGTGTTTGCGAAAAAGAGTTTGATACATCTTAACTTGAATCTCTCTAGGGATTCAGATTCATGCATAATTAAGGATCAATGACTCACAATAGAAGATTAAGGAGAAAGAAAGAAAAAACCCTAAGATACTAGGTTATGGATCTTTGCACAGATAATAATGTAAGTTATTCTAACATTGGTAATTCTTCTCTGTTGTTTAGAAATTAAGCAATTGCCAGAATAAGGTGCACCAATCAAAAGATTAAAGATGATAAATTGAGTATTATTAAAATAGCATTTATTACTCTGTGTGTGTGTGTGTGTGTGTATATATATAATGTCTTTAGGATTTGGTTTTCACTATTAAAACAATGGAACATAAGCTATCTTAGAAAATTCTCATGCAATTTTGCATGGATTATTTTTAACGGCGATTGATTCTAATTCACATTCAGCTTTTCTACTACCATGTTAAAACTTAACAATTATATGAGCATCCTTAATATGTGGATCTTATTTTGAGTATGTTATGTGTGGTTGAGATTCCCGCGGCAAACTGAGTATGCCACCAATTAGCTTAGGTCATAGAATAGTAGACGGAGCATTGGTCCAACGTGATATAACCTGTTTTATAGTACGTTTAAATTTCCCCACCCTGATAAATCTCTAGAAAATTTAACCCTTCCTTTAATATGTATAATTTCTTTGTGAATCTTTACACTCTGTTCATGCATTATGTCTTGGTATCACATGGAGATGAGAATCTAAGAATAGAAGTGAGTGAACAAAAATCGTGCTTCCATAGTTTAATCGTTTTGCCTGGAAAATTAATATTGGGTCCATCCAAGATGGCTCCATATGAATGTGCACCGCTAGGTGTGTTGACTGTTAACCCTTTTTATCAATTTATCTTGTTTTTGAATATACCTATAGTATTATTTTACTAAATGATCTGAAATGATGGTATTTTTACTCATGCTAATATGTTTCTTATGATGTAGGATAAATTTGTAATGAAGAAGTTTGAGTTGTCTTCTATGAGTTCAAAAGTTATTTCGGGGGAGGATGTTGCTGATTGTCAACCGTCTAAAGATCACATGCCATCTGACCTCGACGTTTGGGTCGATTTAGTTGGAAAGAAAAAAGGGAGGATCTATGGCCTTGGATCCATTGGCAAAACATTATTTACATCCTCAAGTCCATCAATGAAGCTTTCTGCCAATTCAGAGGAGGTTGATATTTTAAGAAATCAAATTCAAGAATTAAATGAATCACTACAAAGACAAGAGCAAGAGAAACTAAATATGAGACAGGAGTTGACTCAAACCAAAAAACAAGGATCCATGGGCAAAACTTTATTAACATCCCCTAGTCCACCAGTGAAGCTTTCTGCATACTCAGAGGAGATTGATGAATTAAGAAATCAGATTAAGGCATTAAATGAATCCTTACATAGACAAGAACAAGAGAAACTAGAAATGAAACAGGAGTTAATTCAGACCAAAAAACAAGTATTGGCTTTAATGATGCACTTAGGATTTGTTGGTTCTTCAACAGGTCCATCTTCGTCACCTCAACACAGCAGTATAAATAAGGACTGTGGTAGTGACACTGTTAGTGATCATATCCAATAGGATTGTATGTGATATCTTGCCACATTCTCTTAAGGTGTGTTGCCTTATCATACTTTATTTTTGGTGTAATTTATTTATTTATTTTGAAAGAAATCTTTCCTTATATGGTTTGGTTGTAATTTCTTTAGTTTTTCTTTTATTATAATGCAGGTCATGGTCTACTCAGAGCCATAGTCTACTTCCGCTTGCTGCTAGACCACGTAAAAACGTTTACTTTTACTCTAGCTTCTTTCTTTTATCTTTGCTCCTTGACGTAAGCACTTTTTCAGACTGTCATTAGATTCATTCTTTAGTATGACAGTAGACCTTGGACTCAATGATGGAGATAGGATCTCAAAAGGCATTTTTTGTCGCCGAAATTAAGTATTAGATTTGGGTCATTTCTCTTTGTGCAGAGGGCTCCTGCTTTTGCTACCAAACTCACATTCCTAATTCAACATTTTTCTCTTCTCTCTTTCTGTTGCTTTTCTTCAACACATTGTCTCCTTTTGATGGTGCCTTTTAGATTGCTCTTTAACTTAGCATAGGCGGATACAAATGTCAATTCGACCTTGGCCTTTCCAAGCCGCTGTAGCTCCTTCAATATTGGGAAATGATACTCAAACCCTTATTTGTTTTTCCGACCCCCCTCTCAATGTTTTGGGTTTTCCTTTTCTACCTAAGTTTTTGTTTTGTTTGTTGATAAGATGCTCAATGGAAAGAAGTTTCTGTATATTTTGACAAAAAGTTCAAGATGTGCTATGAAAGTTTTTTGTGTGTGTATACTTTAAGTGATTTGGAGGGAGAGATTGAAAAGGGATATTGGCTATTTTCATTGTTTAGAAGAGAATTAAGAAGAATTTGTAATGAAAATCCGTGGTCCCACAATAGTCCTTTCCTTCTACATTACTCGTGATTTCAGGTGGAAAACAAAATATTTTCATAATATTTTTCGTTCATTTTCCTCTATTTTCTTGCACAACCGAAGAAATGAATGAAAATATAAATCTTATAATGTTTCCTTTATAATTTTATCCATCCAAAGGTAAACATGGTCAATGCAATTCTATTTTTTTCTGTAATTCTTCTCAATTTCACTCTATGTAAAGGTATTTTTAGTAAAGAGAAAAAAGGTGGGTTATACAAAGATCAAACAAGAATTGTGGGCCTTTGTTATTATTACTCAAGATGAATAGTCAAGTTGGTCTTCAAAAGAATTAGTCATTATTTGTTTTTTGTTTCTTCAGAGAAGTTCTTTCCTTTAGTATTTTCTGTCACTTTCATGGAATTGGGAAACGTCCAAATTTTCCATAGGTTAGGGAACTAATTGCACAATTAAAAAAATATTTTAAATTGGATAATCTAGAAATATTTTATTATAAATTGTAAAATCTAAAATCTAAAATTTAATAATATATTTTATATTGTATAACATGAAAATTTTGCAATAAAATTTAGACTATAATTTAAATTACTAATCTTAGATTATAATTCAAAATCTATAAATAAATTTAAATTTTGCAATTTGAGGTATATTTTTAGATTATCCAATTTTAAATCCAACTTATAAGCAATTTAAACTATTCTAATATTTCATACAGATTTAAACTATTCTAATATTTGATAGAGATGCAGGAAGGAATTATGGGAGAAAGGAAGCAAGAGTAAAAAAAAGTTCCTAAGTACCATCTATCATTCACTTGTCACAATTTTTTTTTTTTAAATAATAGTAAATTAATTTATAGTATCAATATAGTTTTTTGGGAAATAAGGTGACGAAAAATAATTGAGTGTAAAACCTAAAGTGATATCATAGAGATTTTATATATATATATAAAAAAAAAATCATATACTAATGTTGTAAGATTTTACATTTTTAAAGGCTCAAATAATGGTTTGGCCTGGTAGTTAACAAGGCAAATTGGCGTTCAAGATTAAGTATTTAATCAAGATTTGGAATGTTAATATGATAAGATTGTTTTAAATACAATTTTAAAACATTGTTATAATCGATTTGGCATGTTAATAGAATGGGGCTGTTTTAAATATAAATTAAAAATATTGTTATTATAATCGAGGTTCATTATTTCTATACCTTGTACATAACGAATATATTATAAGTTTTCTACTTAATCCTTAATCGTTATTATATATTAAATTATATAGAGAAGTGATCCCATTATTCAGAGAATAACTTTAAAAAATACGTCTTGATGAAATTTAAAATTATTCTTGAAATAACTTCATCTCTTTTGTTTATTTATATCATATATAAATAATTTATGTTAACAAATATTGTTATTGTTAGTATTAAAATACAACGTTAAGTGAAATTTTAAAAGTTAGATCATTCTTTTAAGTTATCATGCAATTTTAAACCTAATTATCTATGTATATTCATATTCTGTAAAATTATCTGCTTTCTATTCTCGTTCAATAATTACTTTCTCACAATATTTTTTGTGTTGAGAGAAAAAAACCATCCTTCATTTTTTTTTAAATGCAAACTGGCCTAATATTCCATTTCTACTTTTTTTTATATGATTATAAGTATTTTAACACATTTATCAATTAATTTGATAAGTTTTTATTTATAAATACGTGTTAGTGAATATGGGTATAAAGATTTAAAATATAGATAAATAATTATAAATATTAATATATTTTTAAAAATTGTAAATTTTCTTTGTAAATATATATTTATGAAAAAAAATGTTAAAAAGTTAATGTTGTTCTCACACAAAAAAAATTTTGTTATGAAAAAAAAAAAAGCAAAAGAAAAGGTTCCATGAATTTTATATTAAATTTAAGGAATTAATCATATTTTTTTCAAAATTGCAGAATTTATTTATGTAAGAACTATTTTTTCAATTTAAAATAAATGTTTAGGAATGATAAAGGTTAAAATTTTTAAGTATGTTTAAGAATATAAATTAGAAATGAAACTATCTAGTTATTCATTTCTAAAATTTGTTGCCTCCCTAAACTATTATCATCTGAACTCTTCAATTTTTTCTAGTTTTTTGACGTTATTTTTTATCATTTTTCAAACAGATATTGTTAATTTATAGGTATTTTAACTTAATTGTTTTCACATATTCTAAATTCTTTATATATTTTTTCTTTCTTAATCTAGTTGTGAGTAGTTTAGAATTTCGAATGTTTTATCGATTGAGAAATGTTTTATCTTAGTTGTTCAAACTTCTAATCAATATTTTGATTGATTAGGTGATGTTTTCTTAAATTTTTTTAAGGTTCTACTTAAATTAAATATATTTTGATAATTATGATGATTTTAGAATTGATTCAGATAATTGGATGAATAAACTTTAACATTGAATGATTTTAAGTGAATGAATTATTATTTTAACACTTTACACAGTAAAATAAAATTATTTTTTACATTAAAATAAATTATTATTTTATTATTTATATTATTTTATTGAATAAAACGATTGTTAAATAGATGTAATTCAAGAACAGCAGTGTAAAAATATAATTTTTTTATTAGATTTAAGTATTAAACATATATATTTTAGTGAAGGACGTAGCATTGGTTTTTTGTTATAAAAAAAATAAGTTCAATTGATTAAAACATATTAAAATAGATAGGAATGACATAAATATTTTTGAGATTTTTATATATTACTTTTTAATTTTTGTTGATTATGCTATTAAACTGTGAACTACTCACTTGAATGATCTCAAATAGTAACATTTATTACAAATAAAACATTGCTATTCAAGTGATAAAGTTTATTGTGCAAATTATAATTGATATTACAAATTGATGTTTGAAAATTTCTCTTTCCTTGAGTATTCGTATTCTTAATGCTTAACTGATACAAATGATCTCAAATAGTAACATTTATCACAAATAAAACATTGTTATTCAAGTGATAAAGTTTATTGTGCAAGTTATAATTGATATTATAGATTGATGTTTGAAAATTTCTCTTTCCTTTGGTATTGGTATTCTTAATGCTTAAGTAATACAAAGTCAACAAATTGTACTAAATTAGACATAAACAAGCTCAAGCATTTAAAATTGTACTAAATTAGAGAGAGATAATATTATTTCTTTCTTCATTTAATATGATAATCAAATAACATATTTAATACTTAAGTAAAGACTTTAGTTATATGTTCATAATTTAAACATTATTCCGATTTATATGAATTATTTAGTTAATAAGCAATGCTTTTGATAATAAGAGACACTATTATGATGAATAGAAATGTTATGTAGAAAGTAATTAAGGATATATTTTAATTGTTGAGTTATTGATATTAGTAAAATTACGAGATTTGATGAAATTTTAAATTTTATTAATATGTTAAGTTTTATAAACAAAAATATTAAATAATAATTATTATTATTATATATATACACATTAATTAGATTAATAGTACGTGTATACATGTATGTTAATTATTATATATTTAATTTAATAGTTATTTTATTTAATATTGTGTTGCGTTTAATAGTATTTATCATGATCATATTATACGAAGTGGTGTAGGAAGGCTCACAACAGAACAGAAAAAATGTGGATAAAACTCATTAACAAAAAATTGCATATTTAAATTATGCAAGTTTTGTTACAAAAAAACGTTGAAATAAAAGTAATAGAAAAACGATTTTGAAAAATGAAAATAAAATAAAATAAATAAATTCAATGAAATAGGTAATGAACAATCAATGTTAATAAGAGCAAAAGCTATAATTGTCTATTAAAATAATAATAATAAGGAAAATGGTTAAAATTTACTTTTCCGTACACTTGCAATGCCTACAAAATTAAATTAAATCAATACTTTTATTAATAATTGAGGAAGAAATAGCCTCAAATAATATCTAATAATATAATAAAAAAGTGCTAGCAATGTTAACTGCCCTTTTAAAGATATTTTTTTACTAATGATAATTAAAATAATAAGAGTACAGTTTTTAAAGTATATTAGATAACGTATTATTACTATTTCATAGTAAAAAATCTTACTGATATCACATAAAAAATTTAATATTTTAGAATTATTTAAAAAATAAAGGGGCCATGGCCCCCTTAAATCAAATGTTAATAATTTTCTGTTCGAAAGGTAAAAAGAAAACAGAAAAAGTATGGAAAGAAATTACTAGGGTCCAGGAAATAATTGCCCAGACAATAATATCCATTCTTTCCATGGTTTGAGAGCTGCTAATCGCAGGAACAATAATATCCTATGTAATGTTATTACTATTGCTTGTATCAAAAAAACTAAGATTCTATATAAATAACTCTTCACTATGTACACGAGCATGCAACCAAAACATTGAAAAAACAGTTTCATGACCTAATGCTCTAGTACAGGCTTCCCACGCATTTCTCTGAAGGATATATCTCCACTCAGAACAGAGCCAATGAAACCTTCTACCTCCTCTATCCTCATTTCACCCTTAAATACACTGTACTTTCCTCTACGAGGTTTGTAAGCAATCAACAACTCATTTGATGATGATTTATAACCTGTTTTGTCAAAAGCATTTAGAAATGACTTTTGCTTTGCAGCATCTAAAAGGGCATAAGAAATGCTGTCCCTAGAGCTGCTGCTTCCACCGTTTGGTCTTCTTGACAAAGATTTTTGGGAGACCTGAAAATTTGCACAGTGCTTCCTTTCAGAAAAAATAAAATAAAAAAAATACATAACCCCATTAAACTAAATGAATGAAAAATGTATTCTTACCAAAGAGAGGATTGATTCTAGCTTTTCCCTGGCTTTGGAAGATCTGAAGGCACCAATTATGCAGACAGGAGCTTTTGCACCACAGAGAGCCTCAAAGTTTGATTTAGAAAGCAATGGTATGCGTCCATCTTCTGGGTCAGTTTGTGCCCTTTTGGCCTGACTTGATGCTTCCTTTTTACTTGATTCTTCAAACTTATCAAGTATTTTACTAAGATCATGAACTGCCGATTTCAAATCTTTTACAGAAATCCCAGTTTTAAGAACACGTTTTTCCCCATTAGGTAGCCAACCTACAATTGCTGGAAGTGCATCAACTCCTAGATTTTTTACTCTTGGATCAGAAACATCGTGCACCTACAAATCATTCAATATATACGTTAAATCTTAACATTCAAAGTATGTGAAAAGGAAATAAAATGAGTAAAATAATGTGTTTAACGTCCAGCATTGGCACACCTCTGCATCACTGAGAGCAATGCGATTGTAATACAAGCCGCTAAGAACACGCCAAATTACTGGAGTGTCCTTCTTAGTGGAGAGAAGGAGCACCCTAGGGAATTTTGCCGTAGTGCCAAATTGGTCAAGACTATTCAAGTTGGTTCGCTTGGAAAACCTTGGCAAGTGTTCTTGAATGAAAGCCTTCAAATTCTTAGCAGCCAACTGTCCACTGTACTCCACCAAAGAACCAATTTCACTATCCTTGTAAGAAAAAACAAAAATTCTAGGAGCTTTGCGTGGATATATGCCAAGCTCTTTACAGAATGAGACTTCCTTATCACAGTTAACGCTTCCAACCTGTCACACAAAAGAGTGATATAAGCCATGCTAAGTCCAAAAAACAATAAAATAGTATCATGGCTAAAAGTGATTTTAGACCCCCAAAAGTTTTTTTTTGTCAATTTGAATCAGCATCATCATCACTGATTACGTGACATACATTTAGATATGTCATATCTAGACATGTATCTGAAAATTATTGTCGACTTAAGAAGTGCATATAGGCGTGTCATGCCAACATTGTGAGGTGATTCTAGTCATTTTCAAAAGTTCTAAAATTAATGAGGAACAAAACTAACAAATATTTCTTAAACTAAAACCAAGCATAGTCATGTTTGCAAGTACCAAAAATATATCTAAGCCAATTAAAAGTTAAGTAAGTACCTTCACAGCTCCGTGTAATGAACTGGCAACCTCCGCTATAGTGGATTCAACGTATTGAACATGCTTCGATGAACTTGTAGGTCTATAAGACAACAAAATCCAAGTCATCCCTGCATTTTCTACATCTTTCTTATACATATGTGAATTTATAGATGTAAGACGTTGGGGAGAAGCTGTGGATGTCCGTTCAGTATTAGCTGAACTGCCAAAACCACCAAACATACTCCCACCACCTCCACCACCAAACATACTCCCACCACCTCCACCACCAAAAATACTGCCAAAAATATCATCCAAGCCAATCCCAAATGAACCACCCGAGCCACCAGAGGAAAAGGAGAATGACTTAGATCCTCCCTGCCAGTCACCCCCTGTAAAATAAGTATATCCACCCTTACCACCAGGATGGCCACCTTGAAATCCAGGATGACCACCTTGAAATCCAGGATTGCCATTTGCATCTCCATACATGTCATAATTCTTTCTCTTCTCTTCATCAGATAAAATCTCATACGCTGTTAAAAGAAGGAAAAACACACATGAGAATCCTCAAACAAGGTACATGTACAAAGCAAGCACAAAAACAGCCTGTCATTACTTATATAATTGATTATAGTATCAACTCTTTGTTATGTGTGTGTGCATGTCATGCGAGTAGATGTGTGAAAGGAGCAAAATTCTATACCATTATTGATCTGTTCAAACTTCTCTTGCGCACTCTTGGCTTTGTTCTTGTCAGGGTGATACTGGAGAGATAGCCTGAAAAACAAAATGAGAGCCATGTCAATATGTAAAATTACTTATAAGACCAAATCTAAATGATGGAAATGTAACAAACAAGAGCACCAAGTATACATACTTGTGGAAAGCCTTTTGAATTTCCCGCTGACTTGCATTTTTATCAACCCCAAGAACCTGAACAATTGAAGCGGCTACTATCAGCTCAGGCTCTCAAAATTAAATAAATACATAAAAGAAATTCCTCTTTTCTTTCTCCATCTCGATTTTTGATCAATGACAACTTGAAACATAGAAACAAAACACGTTTTTCCCATTCAGGTTTTAAACTAGCAACAAGTAGAGACAAATACTTGCAAAAGAACACCCCTCCATTTAAAAAGGCAACACATTGCTCGATACGATGAAGCCAAGAAAGAAAAAACCAAACTTGGGCAACATAACTCAAAAAAAAGTTACCCAAATCCCTAATATAAGGACACAAATTTCTCAATTTTAAAAGAACCGAAATTGAGCATTCAAATAGAAACATATATTTAAGCTGGTCATCAAATTCCACAGACCATAATGAAATGCAATGCCATAGCCTACCAATAATTTCATTTGAAATCACACAAATTCAACAGAATCCACCACAAAATCCCAAATCCCAAAAAAAAAAAAAAAATCTTGCAACCTTGTAGGGGTCCATGGTTTTGGCTTCCAATTTCAAGCTTGCAAGTAAACAGAGAGAGGCCACGATGATGACCCGTGTGGAGGCTAAATGGATCCTCATTATCGAATCCGAATACTTCACCGGGTAAATTTGAAATCGAAAAACGGAACTTCATGAATAATCTGAGATAACAGTGACGGTGACGGAACGAGGCCTTTATTTATACGAAAGAGAGTTCGCGGGAGAGAAAATCTAGACGCTTCGAGATTAGAAGGAAGTTAAGAACACGTGTCATTGCGATGTGTCACCACGCATGTTGACCAATTAGAATTCAGAATCTCTACTTTGGTTGTCATATGTATCAATTATTTGTAATCTATAACAGTTTAAAATAATTTTGTAATTATTTGTGTGTATTAACAAATGTTTTAGTTTTTCTTATTAAAAACTATATCTAAAAATTTTAAAAATATTATATTTGATAGCAATTAATAGAATTAAAATATGTTATAACTGTTGTTTTAGATATTTTATTATAGTTTTAAATTAAATTTATTTTCAAATTTTAAATTGTAGTTTATATTTTGGAATATCAATTTCTCTTGGTTCTCTTATTATAGTACTAGTATAAAATAAGAAAACTTTATTTTAAAATGATTATAATATATATAATAATAATAAATTCCTACAAATATTTAAAAAATTATAATAATTTATATATATATATATATAATATATATATATACTATTATATATACTATTATATTACATTAAACTATATTATATTAATCATTTTGAGAAACTTTAATCATATAAAATTAACCTATTTTTAGAAGTAATTGATGATTTTTATAATCAAATTTAATCATATAGTCTATTTGGTATTGTTAAAGAAAAACCACACACATTTGCTTAGTTAAAAATATTAATTTGTTGTTTAGTTAAAAACATTAATGTATTTTTATGTTTTAAGAATGGGTAATCAAATACAAGAAAAATAAGTAAGAAGACTCTCAATTTGTCTTGAAGGATGTATAACATTTTTATTTTTCTTCTTAATTTTATGTAAAGAAGATATTTGTGATGAAGGAAGATTTGAAAAAACTTTTGCAACATGAATATAAATAAGCTTTTATATTCTTTATTGATCCTTAGTCTTGTTTGTGAGGAAGAACATTATTAATGTCATAATTTTTTAGAGGAGTGTGATTTATCTTGTATCTGTCATAAGACGTAACTTATCTTTTCCGTGTACAACTTTGGAATCTTTTTTATTAATTTCTTTGTAAACCTTTATAGTTTTAGTCATGAATGTTTGTCTTTCTAAGAATACTCAGTCTTAACCAAAGTCGTTATGGTTTGGTTAGGAGTGGTTGCATTTTAGACAATACTTAGTGGCTTAATCGAAAGTAGTTAGGTTCCAAATAATCGATCTTAGTCAAGAGTGATTGTTGTCTAAATAATCCTTAAGTTTCATTTAGGAATGATTGGTGTCCAAAAAATATTTGGTGGTTTAGTCAAGAGTGACTGAATTTCAAATAATATCTGGTCTCAACCAAGAGTGACTATAACCCAAATAATATTCATGTTTAGTCAGAGGTGTTGGGTCCAAATGTATCTTGTAGCACTACTATGTTATAGTAAAATTTGATTGTGTTGATCAAGGACTTTATGTAGTCTAAGTCACCACACAAACTAATATAAATTCAGGTGCTAAATTTATATTACCACTAGAAGAAATTTGTTATGTTAATTCTAATTTGATTAATAAAGTCACATGCATTTGTCTCTTTATAAATAAATAAAGAAAATAAATAGAATTGAAGGTAGTAAAAAAATGACTCTTTAGTTTTACATTGTCAAATATTTTAAAACAACTTTAAGCGCTTAGGAAAGGAAACTATTATAGAGAAAATTGGTTGAAAATAATAAAAGAGAACAAACTCTACCATGTTGCAGATGACATTAATTGTCCTGTGACGAAGTCACAATCGAATCATGTTGTCTTGGTTATTATGTTCTTAAGTATAAATAATTATATCCAAACTATAGTTTTTGGTCTAGTTGTAAACACAAAATTCAAAACACTAAGTTATGGAAGGCCTTGTGAATAAGGATTCTTCACACTATTCTCACCAAGTTTGTTTTAATTTGCTTCTAAATAATTATGTGTAGCTTGTTAAGATTAAATATAGTCATTAAACTTACATGTATTATCTTGTGTTAATCTAAGCACAGAGCTCAACCTAGTCGAAGAATTGTGGGATAAAGCCAAACTTTGAGAAGAAGCCAACAAGCGAAGGACAACTCGAAAGTACAACACAAAACTAAAATTAAGGTCCTTTGGGAAAGGAGATAATATAGAGGATGCAAAGTGGGGCATGAAAAAGACCTAGCAGAAGGCAAACTCGCTCCGAACTAAGAAGGACTGTTCTGAGTTCAAGAAAGCTTAAAGAATGACACTCACCGGCTGGAACACTTTAATGTGTAAAATACCCAAAACCTGAAATACAAGTAATCTCAAGTTCTATTTCAGTTAAATTATTTAATCTTTCCTATCACCAATATTTTTTCCCTAATGAGATTTTTGGTTGAAGAGGTTTTAGTGAGATACTTAGATAAATACAAATTCTCATTCTCTACAATATTCATTATGTTGTATGATAACCCTTTTTGTCAAAGAAGCTTTCACTTTAGTAATCCCTCCCTATAAGTGATATTTCGTTTTTACATAAGTTTTCCTTCTCAATCAAGGAAGCTTTGACCTAAGTGAATTTCTCTTAAAAAGTGATGTTTTGTTATTACTTAAGTTCTTATCGCTCAAGGAAGTTTTCATCTAAGTGATGACATCCCAATAAGTGATGTTTCTTTATTATTAAAGTTTTCTCTCTCGGTCAAGGAAGCTTTCACTTAAGTTAATCCCTTTTGAAAAATGATGTTTTGTTATAACTTAAGTCCACCTTCTCAGTTAAGAAAGCTTTCACTTAAATGAACCCATCGTGTGATGTTTCACTCCTTGCTCATATTCTTTTTCTCGGTTACGAAAAGTTTTTAACTAAAGTACCTTCCAATAAGTAACTTTTCGCTTTCATATTTTTTCGCTTTCATATTTTTTCGCTTTCATATTAAATCATTTGTTATGATTTACTTAAAGTTCTTGGAGGTTGTCAAAGTTATGTCGTGTTATCATTTAAAAATTCTATTACTATGAAGTAAAAACTTTAATAAAGACAAAAAATAAACACGCGAATCAATGTCAAAATTGAATGATTAATAAGATGTAAAAGAAAAAAAAATAGATGTTTATTAAAATAACTCAAGACAAAATTAGAGTGATAACGAATCAATTAAAAACAAAAAACAAAAGCCGCAAACAATATGGGCCCAAAAAGATAATCAAACAACTTATTATAGATTTACAACCCCCTCAAGATCACCCTCGAGCCTAGGAGTTATGGGTTGATCTTAATGCCACCTCACGAGGAATATCTTCAATAGGAACAAGCTCTTCGTTGTAGAAATCTTTCTTTACGTCAAAATTCTCCTCGTCAAGAGGAATCTTTTAAAAGTAGGTGACTTGGTGAAGAGCTTAGGCAAAGCCAAGTTCATATTGATCGACAAAGTCCAGTGCATCCCAAATATCCTTCTCAAGTTTCTTGCCCTAGGACTGCTTGTCACGATGAGAAAGAGTCATACTGGTCAAGCTTTGTCACAAGCCTTTAATCTCTAAAGACTAATCCTTCAACTTCACCAACAATTCTTCCTCTTTTGCCTTCAAATATTAGGCACCTCTGCCTCTATAAGCCCTTGTCTACCTTCAATTGTGTTGCTCAAGCTTCTAACTCTTTATTTTTGTTAACTAACACCTAATCAATATTAAATGCAACTTGTAGGAAGCTAGCTGACTTGGCTAGCTCTTTTTTTTTTTGTTTCTCGACCTCAAAACCGCTCTTCTTTTTCTTCAGCTTGGTACCTATTACCTTATTGAGAAGAAAAGTATGAGAAGAAATCTCCATGAATGTGTCATGAAGCACTTTAGGAGTGGCTGGCAAGTACATCTCCCTCTTAGACGAATTAAGACTTACGAAGATTCTCTTAGAAATTTGAAAATTGTGACTTAAAAAGTCATAACCCGAGGAGCTCACAACAATCTCATTAGCCCGAGCTCTCTTGGAAGATCAATTGGAAAAGGACTTCTAAAAAAAGAAAATCAAGAAGATTTAGACTTCCCTTTGTTTTTGTGCACTTCTTGGGATCTCGTGGAGGTCGAAGATCGATATGAGGAACGACTTGCAAAGGGGGGATAAACTACGCTGTTGTCTTTTCCTTCTCAACACCCTCACCTTGTCTCTTTAGGCAAAACTCTTTGAAATATGTCTTGCTGCCTAAATGGTTGACTAAAGCCATTATTTGCACCATGAAACAAATTCAACCGAGTTAAAATAAAAGACACCCCTTAAAGAAATAAACATATTATCGATATCATGAGGACGACGAGGCTATATGCGTCAATGAGTTTTTGGGTACAAATTTTGTGAAGGAGATAATCCAACATAAACAAAGTCTATAGGTCATTGCTAGTAATCAAAGATCTCGACCAAAGATGATATTTCACTGAGTCCCTAATCCAATAAAGTGGAAACTTAGGAACATCACAGTAGAAGTAGGGGCAACCTCTTTATCGACAAGGACTTTGAAAACCTTTAAAATTCTTATAAGAGGAAGTGAAATGGGTGAAAAGACAAGTCCTAAGTTGATCAATTAAGGACAACCACCCTACCCAATCTCTAAGTCTTCATGCTAGTCCTCTAACGCAAAATTGAATGCAAAATTTGAAAAGCTTTGAGCGACACCCAACTGTTCAAATGTAGTCGAGTGAGTGCAATGTTTAAAACATAAAGCACGTCCATAATGAACTCGTATAGAGAAAATTTAACATGAATGTTTGTTATTAGACATTAATACAAATAGAAATAATTTGAAGACGAATTTTCTTGTCCATGACAAACATTATCACTCAATCAATAACAACGAAGAGTGTTTATTCTATCTCAAATCTTTGGCTATAAGATGTCTACACTATTGACAAAAGATTGAGTATGGATGACACCTATACTTTGAAAATTACTTGCGAATATGAGAGTCCACCCATTCATAGTCACTCTTTATAGGGAATCGTTTTGAAACTACTCTTCAACTTCCTCAATTTTTCTAAGTCATTAGGACAGTCCGATCACTAACATCCTCCTTATTGGATACCTCTTGACTAACTTGTAGGGTCTCAGTAAAACTAAAGGAACTCTCACCTATCAAGTGACTAGCTCCAAGTCACCAAAAATGCTCGCTTCCCAACATCATTAGACTTACTTGATAACCTCGAAGATGAACTATTAGCAGAGGAGAAGAAATACATGATTAACCTCTCAATTATCTTGGACCGATGGTTACCTAAACAAAATCAAAGTAGTAGTATTGACAACAATGGCCTATGGAGACCACTATTTACTATAGGAAGAGGTGAGAGAAAGTGAATTGTCGTGGTCCCCCAACCGTCAAATCGCTTCTCTTTCAACAACCATGATCTCACCAACTTTCACATTCTTAAAACATGCGACTCACAATGATCATAAATGAATCATCACAACCCTTAAACTGTTAGATTATTTCCCCTTCAACAATCACAATCTTTCACATCTCTGACATGTATGACTCCTAAGGTAGGTACAACCTCCTAGACTATTCATATGTTTTCACCTATTTGAGCCTTGTGGCTAGTGTACCACATGGTACTGATAGGATCCTAACTAAGAAAACCAAATTTTATTTTAAGACTCTTCATAATCTAATGAGTCTAAAGGGCCAGTGTACTACATAAGAAGATATGATCACGAAATTTGAAGATACTCTGAAACATAAACTAGACGACATAATCCTAGAGTTAAAGACAACTGTTGCACTCTCGACACATGAAACGACCTATCATCTCATGTTAATTAAACAAAACACAATTAATAAATATTACACCTAAAGAATGTCGAAAAGCATAATTAGAGGATACTTGAACCTACCTTAATCATCTGTATATAAATAGAAAAGTGTCCTAAGGTAACTACATAGAATTTATATAATTTAGATATGTAATTGATTTTCTTTTGAATTCCTATTTGAACAAGAACTAACTTAAATATTAAAATATCTTTAAAAAACCAACTCCTATAATCGAGAATAGAGAATCAATAATTGACGATCAAGAATAAAATAATAAAAAACTATACTAAAAACAATATAAAACTTAAGAATAACAAAAATATGTTAGCTTAAATTAAATAAATAATCTTGATGTCTACTTAATAAAAATAATTATTATCTATATATTCAACTTTCACATCCCTTATAACATACCCTTATGATAAACACCAAAGTACTAATGTACCTTAAAAGACGTTACTCCATGTTTAATGTTTTTTGAAAATTGATTTCTTCAACATTTTCTCAATAATACTTCTACATGAAAACCCTCTTGAGAAGAAACACCCATACATCTATCTTTTGATTTTTGACACAACACTATTTTTTTTTAGACAATACCATTATAGTTTCACTCCAGATTTTAAATTTCCAGTGAGTAAAATCATGTTTATGTTGAAAATCCATGTAAGCAGGAATATGTAAATAAAGTATGACCTCTTGTGCTTTTCATCACAGAGGTGTGGTACATAATTACAACGTATAAATGAATCACCCCACCACACTCTCCGAAATATGAGCTGAAGAAAACAAGAAAGAAAAAGCAATAATCCGAGCTGGCAGAAAACAAGGGGTAAATGGCTGGCGCAGCTACGCTGCTTGGTCTGAATCTGAAATGAAACGCTTATGACGACGCCGTGGGTCCCAATGGCCTCCACACTCCCGTTTTTTTTTTTGTTCTCTGCCAAACCTTCTCTCAGCTCTCTCTTCCCTCTCTTCAAGGATCTCTCTCTTAAACATTAACACAAACACTTTCTCCTCATTCTGCTTCCTCTTCTCTTTCTATATAAGTATCTCTTGTATCTCTTTGGTTTGCAGTCACTGCAATACAATACAAAACGAAACAAATTTTACTTTTACTTAAAACCGATTTCACTCACACACACACACTTACTCACTCTTCAAATCAAATCTGCAAACAAATAATTTTCTCCGACACTGATGGCGCTTTCGGCCTCCGACGTGCCGGCGATGTACTCGCTGCTCACGAATTCCATGAGCGCCGATCACCGCCTCCGTGGTCCGGCGGAGGACGCCCTAGTGCAATCCGAGTCCAGGCCTGGCTTCTGCTCGTGCCTCCTCGTAACATTCTATTTCTCTCTCCTAGGGTTCTACTGAAGTTTGCATTGTGCTTTCTGTTTGGTTTTGAGGTTTTGGTTTTGGCGAATGGAACTGCAGGAAGTGATTACCGCGAAAGATTTGGCGACGGATGTACGCATGATGGCAACCGTGTATTTTAAGAACAGCGTCAACCGCTACTGGCGCCACCGCCGCGATTCCTCGTAAATGCTTCTGAGTTTTTTTGTTAGGGAGTGTTTGTTTCTTTATTTGCTTATAAATAAGAAGGGAAAAGTAATCAAAATGCTGATAAGAGGTTGTTTTTTGGATTTAGTTTTGATAGTGGGGGCGGTGAAGCCGTGTTTTGTGTGAAAATAAAGCTGAACCTTACATGCAACAATGTTTGAGTGGTAATGTGGCATTTTTAATGTGTTTTTACTTCGTTTGTTCAGGGGAATCAGCAGTGAAGAGAAAATGCACCTGAGGCAGAAGTTGTTGATGTACTTGAGAGAAGAGAATGATCAGGTGTTTTTATTTTAGTGGCTGTTTTGTAGATCTGTGATAGTGCTTACTATTGATTTGGTTCTTGCGGTGACGAACATTGTGCATGTTTGTGTTTAGAGTGTTGGCTTGTTACTGTTACTACTACCTGAATGCCGAGTTCATGAGTTACTTCGGTTACAGAAATGTTCATTATTGTCAGTGATGGGTTGAGATTTATGTTGTTCAGTTTGCATGGGTTATAACTTCTAGGCTGTTTCCTTTCCACTGCAATATATTTTCCGAATTGGATACTTTGTGAATGGTAGATGATAGTCATCCTTTGCCCTACCCTGCTTTTCGAAGGCATTTTAGTATTTTAGTTTTATTGGTTATGTTTGTGAATTGTGATGGGTTTAAGATATTTATTTCCTCCAATTTTAAAATGCAGATAGCTCTGATGCTTGCAGTGCTCATCTCCAAAATCGCTCGTATTGATTATCCCAAAGAATGGTACCTTCTTATATTTATTTCTTTGGTGTTCAAGAATATTTACAGTGTCTACAATACTGCAATGGAAATTTTATCCGCTCCCTCCTTTTATTTCTCTCTTCCATTGCTCTTTTTGATTCATTGTCTATCTTAATGAACTTCCATGCATGACAATAGGTTTTCTCTAATTTTTTTTATTTCCTATGCAAGTCCTATCTTCCAAAATGATTTGTCTTAGTTGTCTTTTAATACAATTTTAATATTTTTAATAAAGAAGCGTTCCAAAAATTTAGTATTCTTTGAGAGGTATTATCAACATGCATGGTTTTTTGCTGTCTACATGTTTTAGGCTATCTTAATGCTTGGCTTGTATGCGGTTTTATGATTTTAACATTCTTCTTAAAGAAGCCCTATATATTTATATGTTAATTTAATGACTCCTCAGGCCAGACATCTTTTTGGTTTTATCACAACAACTTCAATCAACAGATGTTCTCGCTTCCCATCGAATCTTTTTAACTCTATTTAGGACCTTAAAGGAGCTGTCCACAAAACGCCTTACATCAGACCAGCGCAACTTTGCAGAGGTGCAGTTCCTTCTGTTATTCTTTTCTCTGTTCTCATGCTTTCAGCTGTCTAGATCCTTGCCTTTATGCTGTTCATTGAAAATTTACAAAATGTCTACAGTCAGTAATTATTGGAATTACATGCAAACCTCAATAATAATCTTGCCTTTCTTTTTATTTAGAAAAGAAAATCTTCTATATAAAAAACCTTGTTTAAACATATTTGCTGTCAATGTTGAACAGATCTTGGCTACAGATATACATATCCTAAGTCGCACAATTATGCACAATTTTTTTTCATAATATGTTTTAACTTGTTCTTACAAGGGTAGCAAGGAGGTCCTATTGGTGAGTTGTTGGAAACTTGGATGTAGGTATTTGAAGGCTCTATGGCTCAATACATTAAACTTTTGAGGAGGCAGTATCGCCACTCTCCCTTGAAAGGTTGTCCCAACTATCTAGTAGTTAAGGTCTATAGGAGTAGCTTAATTTGTTTTTTCGTTCTGGACAGGATGTGTATCACTAAACCTAGTGTGTTCTTCAATTTGAGGCATATCTGCATGGGAGTGTGACTCTTGCCTTTAGAGGGTCATTTTTTTAATTTCAACCATTAAATTGATTATTTTGAGTTGATTTTGGTATACTAAGAGGAACTTTTAATAAGTCTAATATCCCGTTTAGAGGGTGATAAACTTAATAATTTATAAAGAGCAATATCCGTAAACGGCATGTATTGTTGAGTAGAGCCGGGTTGAGGATTCCAATTTATGGATATGTATTGTATGTCTTAGGTGTATTGCTCAATACTAACATAACCAAAGATAACTGTTCTTTCATAATGATAGAGCCAGAACGAAAGGTTGGGGTGTGTGTGCTATAAGTTTAATTTAACTCGAGGATTTTTTTATGTTTGGTACTTCATTCTTAATCATTTTAAATACAAATAGTTGCAATTATCTAGCCTTACGAGGTACATATGGTCTATCCTATAGGCTCTGTTGGGGTTTATGCTGTATTGCGTTTTATTGTTTCCCCTATTTTCTGCATCTGATTACGTAGTTCTTCTAGAATAAGATTACTGTGTAGCACATCGTATTCAAATATACAATCAATTTGTCTGGCAGATATCGTCTCATTTCTTTGATTATAGCTGGCGTCTTTGGCAAAGTGATGTGCAGACAATTCTGCATGGTTTTTCTTCTCTTTCTCAAAGCTCTAGTTTAAATGCTGAAGATCAGCCTCATGAACTTTATCTTACATGCGAGAGATGGTTGTTATGTTCAAAGATTGTGAGGCAATTGATTGTTTCAGGATTTCAAAGTGATTCAAAGTGTTTTCAGGTAATTATCTATCCATCTCTTGTTTTAATTCTCCATGATGAGTTTGTGTTTTGAGAGTTGAGCACTTTGTTATATTTTCTGGTTAATTAGTTCACGAGTGAAGGTATTCAGCCTTATATTACTACTTATGTTTTGTAGGAGGTTCGGCCAGTCAAGGAAGTTGCACCTGTGTTCTTGAGGGCTATTCAATCACTCCTTCCATACTGTGAGACTTCTATTTTTTCAGTGTATATATTTGCATCCTCGTGTTGACTTTAGGAGAAATAACTATGTCATAAACATTTTTAGAATGATTAATTCACTTGGTTCCTAGAAAAGAGTTGTTCCTTCAGTGTGCTACACAAAAGCATGTCAAGTTACAGTTTTGAAGAATGATAATGTGGAAATGGGATTTTGATGATCCAGCATTGTGTGGATATATTTTCTTTGAATTAGTATACAAACTTTTGGAGATGTAATGGAAGATCTCTACCATATCCGAACTGTATATCCACGGTCTTTACGTTAGGATTGATTGTGCTTAGGCACACCCTGCAGCTGGATGTTTTGTTCTTCGGAGTGGCAAGCCCAGACATGCTGTTTAATGCAATTTTTTGCGCATTGGATGGTATAATCGAGTTGGTGAGTCAGGAGGAGTATGTTCTTAACTTGAGCTGGGAGAGAATGATGTCGCACATAGAAGTCAAGCTGGCTGGATGAAATGGAGAAGAAATTGGGCACACTTTGTTGTTGGAAAATGCTTATCAAATTTAAAGGAAAATTCTCCTTGACAGCTACAAGACCAACAATACTGTGGTAGTGGATATTGCATAGTTAAGAGTGAACAAAAAGCAGAATAAATAAATAATGGAGAAAAAATTTTAAATACCACGGTAGATGATGGATTTATTGGTAAAGATAACATAAGGAGTTAATGTTCCTCAGAATGATTTTTCTTTAAAGCACAACGGGAAAATACATGGACTGCCATTTCTTTAATCTTTGTAGACTGGGATATTTAACATATATCATTATCACCATGTTTATGTATTTCTTAATCTATCTTTATTTGTCAGTGCCCTGGATTGTTGTATATTAGTTTTTGTTTTCTCTTTATTTATGCAAGTGTCTATATGCTATGTAAGTAGATGCTGTGTTAAAAAAATTAAACCTTTAAATGCTAATATTGCCTTCCCTCCTTATAGAAATTGGATCAGAAAACTCACAAGTTAAGAAACTCCGGAAGGGGCAAAAAACTTTGCTGTATTACACTTGCAATGTATAGAAAGTTTACACATACAACTCTGGCACTTTGAGGGTCCAAAACCTCCTTCTGACAATGCAATTCTCTACCTTACCCCAAAACATGCAGACACTTGTATACACAGCTTCCAAACATAACAGCCACAAAACTATTAACAAACTCTTCAGATACTTGAATTTAATCAAATAGCTGTATTTATATCCCTTATTTCTCCTTTCATAGACCTTAATAGGAGGGTGTGTCCTAACACCTCCTCACAGTACAATCTACAATGTCTACTTTCTGTGGCTTTTATTGTGCATAAATGTTACTTTATTTTTATTCTTATAGGACATTTTTGTTTGCAGATTCTTCTTTCCAAAAGCAGTATAGTAACTTTTGGGACTTCGTAAAGAGGGCATGCACCAAATTGATGAAAATTTTAGTTGCCTTTCAGGGCCGACATCCTTACTCATTTGGTGATAAATTTGTGCTGTCTTCTGTCATGGACTTCTGTTTGAATAGGATAACAGATCCTGAGCCATATCTATTGTCGTTTGAGCAATTTCTCATTCAGTGTATGGTGATGATAAAAAATATTCTGGAATGTAAGGAGTACAAGCCGAGTCTTACAGGTAGGGTGATGGATGAAAATGGAGTTACTGTGGAGCTGATGAAGAAAAATATGTCTAGTGCAGTTGGTGGTGTTTTAACTTCCCTTCTCCCTGCTGAAAGGATAGTCCACTTGTGTAATATATTGATATCAAGGTATTCTTGGCTTGCTTACTTGTATTTGTTTTGTTTTCTTAGCTGAGTGAGGCATAAGGATATGCTATGTGTTTATAAGTGTTACATGTTATGCAAATTAGAGTTAAATTAAAAAAAAAAAATAGTTATTCTGTGCCATTTGGTTTCTCCAAAACAGTCAAAAGCGATACCTTGTTTAGTAGTCATTCTTTTCATAGATTGTGTATTTTTGTCTATATTAAGTGGTATTGTGCCTTAATTGCACTGTTTCCCGTCAACAAAGCTGAACATATTTAGGAAATCATCTGTGCTTCTAAGTTACACAAGGGCTTTTAGGATAACGTTTCTCAAATTAAAATGGTATGGATAGGTAGGCTAAATAGATGGGATTTAAATAATCAATACCAGGATAATTTAGTATGAGTGATCATATAAGTCAGTATATTAAAGATACTCAGAAATAAAATGTTTAGAAATATCCTGAAAGTGTATTTATACCCTACTGCTTCCTAGAATATTTGTATTGAGGCAAAACAGTGGTAACCGGCATTGCAAAAACAAAGTTGTTGCTTTCAACTTCAAGTTATGAAAAATCTGTGATAGCAAGTAAAGTAAGATCATTGGTTTTTCTGTGTCATTTGTGCATATACTCATGGCTGTCTCTTTGTACGTTGTCTACCGACCTCTATAGCTGTCAAAATGGGCTAGTCTGGCCCCTTGGACTTGATCCATCTTGTAAACAGAGTCTGAAAAAGGCCCGGCTCAGACATTATGGGTTAATGGGTTAAATGGATCAGTCTACCTAATTTTACAAAACATTATACATGAAAAATTAAAACTCCATAATTAAGAATTAAAGATTGCATATAATATATAATGCGTAATGAATTAAAAAAATAAAAAATGTAACTCTACCTCACTCCTCATTAACATCAAGTTTTCCTAGTTTTAACATTACTTCTGTCTCTCAAATTCAAGCTTTCCAACTTCTCACATAATACATAGTGAATTAAAGAATTAAAGTTTTAATTTAACATTATATTTGTGAATTTTTTTTAGGTGGGTCGGTGGGTTAGCCCGGGTAGGCCAGGTTGTAGGTGAACTGGGTCCAATTTTTTGACCCATTATAAAAATATTATCATTTCTAGCCTGAACCTGTCGTGGGCTGGGTTGACCCGCAGGTTTGGACCTGTTTTGGCAGCTTTCTGTGAACGATATCTTAAGTGGTTAATATAGGTTTTGGTATTCCACTACAACTTATGAGAGATAAAAATTAAGTTCTCTTTTTTCTAAAAAAAAAATTTGGAGGTGATAAGTTACTATTATTGGCTATATAATTGTAATTTGCTTTGAGTAAAAGTGGTATTTCTCATTATTATTATTCACTCTATTGCCAGCCTAAACAGCCTCTATCTTCCAACAGGTATTTTGTTCTGACAGCAAGTGATATGGAAGAGTTGTACCGTAACCCTGAGTCTTTTCACCATGAGCAGGATATGGTTCAGTGGACAGAAAAATTGAGGCCATGCGCTGAAGCATTGTACATTGTATTGTTTGAAACTAATAGCCAAGTAGGTGCCATTTATACATCACAGTTTATCTTGTATTTTCTCTTGTTGAGATATTTCAATCATTGGCTATGTTGACTATAGATTAACGTTGATATGTGATTCTGACTGTTACTTTTAGTTGCTGGGTCCTGTTGTAGTCTCTCTTCTTCGAGAGAGTATGAATAATTGTCCAACTTCTGTGACGGAAATTACTCCTGCTTTGCTTCTTAAAGATGCTGCTTATGGTGCTACTGCTTATGTTTATTATGAACTCTCGAACTACCTGAGCTTTAAAGATTGGTAAGTTCAATGCTAATATGCTTTATTTACTAAGTTATCCATAGTTCAATCTTATTCCTAAAATATTGAAGATCCTTGTAGTTTTGTTGTGTCTAGACTTTGCTAATACAAATTTCTACTCAAGAAATCATGGAGCCACCCATTACTGGTGATGGAACTTTGCACAAAGTTTCCTCCTGTGATGGGTTATTATTCATTGATTTTGCTTATACTACCTCAGACACCTTAGAGCATTTTCAAACCGAAATGCATTTTACTACTTAAATTGCATTGTATATAAGGTCAGAGGCAAAGACAAAAAAAAAAGAGGAAAAATAGAGACAAAAGGTTAGTCAGTGTTGGAGAGCTGTGAGTCTTCGTTTGGAATGCGATTCTGTTAAATTGTGCATCTGCTAAACACTATGAAAACAGTTCTATTCCATAACAAAATCAGAGGTGAGAATATGCCCTTGAACATGTCACCATTCCTTTTGAACTGAGATTGGAAGGTGTGATATAGAGCACATTGCCACAACTGGTTATTTCCCATATCAAAGCCTCGATAACATCTTTGTAGAAACTAATCAAACAAATTAGAATATACCAATCTCATTCTCACTAAAAGCAATGTTGTTCCTAGATAACCTCAGCTGCATGGTGGAAAGATAAATAAGGCAGTGTCAATCAGGTCTAAGCATAACAGAAGGAGTGCTATGAGGCATTCTAACCTGCAAAGAATCCTTAGAGTTTAGTTATAGTATTTGATGGTTCAAATTTATGTTTCTTCAATGACACAGCATATTTCATAGTCTATTGAAATGATTTTTTATATTAGACCCTTTTATTTGGTATGCTGTCGCTGGATTTGAAAGTACTCTGTCTGTTCCTTCTAAACCATCTCTTTGCAGGTTTAATGGTGCTTTATCGCTTGAACTCTCAAATGAACATCCAAATCTGCGTATCATTCATCGTAAAGTTGCTATAATTTTGGGACAGTGGGTTTCTGAGGTATATAATTTATTTAGTTAATTTGTTGATGAACTTCAAAGTTTTCACTATAAATTTACTGAAAAGATTTGATGAGAAGCTTTCTTAGTTTCTTTCATGTCCCAAGTGATCTGAAACTGAAAACCTAGATAGGTTAAATAATTTCTATGTTGGTATAGTAAGGTTTTATGATAGTAAGATAACTCATTATCTTAATCCGTCGAATCCTTCAATTAACGAAAAGTCTCTTGTATTCACTCCTTCAATTAACGAAAAGTCTCTTGTATTCACTTTCTTATGTCTTTTCTATCCTTCACAGATCAAAGATGATACGAAAAGGCCCGTATACTGTGCTTTAATCAGATTGTTACAGGGTAAAGATTTGTCAGTCCAGGTATGTTAGACAGACATGTATTCCTACTGCTATTACTTATGTTTCTCTGTTAGTTCAACATATATATTTCTCTTTTATCTTGTTTCATACTAACCATGTGCATGTATTTTTTTAGCTGGCAGCATGTCGATCCCTATGCTTACATATTGAGGACGCAAACTTTTCAGAAAGGGAGTTTGTTGATCTTCTCCCTATCTGTTGGGACTCATGTTTTAAGTTGTTTGAGGAAGTTCAGGAATTCGATTCAAAGGTAAAAACTAGGCAACTTCTTCCTTTTTGATGGGGAAAAAAATTCTTTTAGACACTGTTTGAAAAGGTGAAATGCAGGGTACCGAAGGGAATAATTCTCCTTGGTTGGGAGTTTAAAATTCATGGACCTAGCCTGTCCTGTGACACCACCCAAATAACCTGCAGTGTAATCTGGCAAGCAATTTCCAGGACATTTGAGGTGGAAGCAGAGGGTTGTGTTGTATCTAAATCTCTTACTAAGGTTGTAAAACCTCAGCAACACTGAGGAATTGGGTCTGTTGGGCTTATAGTTGAGTGTTAAGTGCCTATTCCTTAAAATGTGCATTAATAATAGTGAACTTTCTTTGCTTTGCCCTTGGATGGATGTAGTAAGTCATAGTTCAATGTAGGTTAAACCACATTAAGTTTTGTTCCATTTCTCTTCAGCTTGTTTTCTGTTTGTCCTTGTTAGAGCAAACTTGACACTAGTTTTACTAAAATAATGGTTTTTTGGTTGATCCCATTGACATCACTGAATCCAGCATCTGGCACAGATGTTACTGTTGATTAGCCAGCAGGGATAAAACTTCAGTTGGCCCCCTTTAATGTCTTAATTTACAAGTTAGATAGACGGGCTTTTGGAGCTTTATGCTATTGATCTGTTGCTAAAAGCTAGCATCTCGTCTAATGCAGCTGAGATGTGTGCCTCACTAAAGGGTGTCACGCAACTTCTATAAGTGCCTTTGACTACACAGGCCCATTACATTTTCTTCCAGTTTACTGAAATTTATCTGCATGACAAGAGGAAACATATATGCTGTAAATTATAATCTGAGACTATATTTGGTACTACGAGTGAGTTGTTACTCATGTTCTGTAAATATTTCTTCAGGTTCAGGTTTTGAATTTGATATCTATACTTATCGGACATGTTAGTGAAGTTATTCCATTTGCAAATAAGTTGGTGCAATTTTTTCAGAAGGTAACATAAGAAATATCCTGTATATTATTTGTCTACTAAGCTCTTTATTTTAAATATCCTGCCTATTATTTCTTTTTCAATAAATTGTGAATCAGTTTCTTTACTAGAAAATTGGTGTGGCATGAGTAAATACGCCAACTCATTAGTTTGGTGCTCTGATCTTTAAGTTTATTAATTTGCTCTACAGATAAAATTTCTGAGATAGATGACTTACTAAGAAATTTAGGGTTGATTGGAAATACACATCTTTGTTATTAAATCGGAATCAAATTGTGAATTGAAAGGATTTTTTTTTCCAGCTCACAGGTCATATCACATCTTGAATCAATAAATTCTTGGTCAATGATAAAATATAGCATAGCATATGTTTTTCACTTAACGAAACAAAACATCACGAATGTCCTGGACATTAGCATTTGACAGTCAAATAACACCTGACATAATTGGACTAAACATGTACAGCCCACAACACTTAGAATACTGACATGACAAGCACGGCACTGCAACAAATCACTGCAGCAGAGAGTCAGATGGCAATAGAATCCAAGAGAGAGAACCAGCATTAAGGTGGAAGGTATTGGGTTGGGGGTGGGCATTAGAACCAGGTAGAATTTCCTAAAAAGGGTTGGTAGAGCAAACATTTGGACACATTCCCTGCACTTTCATTAAAACGAAAAACAAATTTGAAGAAAAAAAGAATATAAGAATGGTCTTTCTTAAAACAGGAAGACTTTGTGTGGTCATTTCTCGTAACTTTTTAGAAGAGGAAATGCAATAAAATAAAAATAGGGATTTTGCGACAGAATCCTGGCTTAGGTAGATAACCTGGCTGTGCAAAATTTGTGTGCTTTGCAGATGAAATATGATTACATCTCTGACTTGAAGTGACTCTGGTCTCAATGGATTTGCAATCTGTATTAGTAGTAACTTGATAAATAAGATCAAATAATGGTTTACGTAGCTACATGAACCCAAGCAAAATTGATCTCAATGGATTTAACTATCACAGTTTACATAGCTATTTTTTTTCTTAGGTTTTACCCTGTAAATGACATAACATAGTTGCTGTAGTTAAAACCCAGACTAATAAAAATTGGATCTGTCTTCTTTATATTGCTTTTGTTGTGGCAAGGTTTGGGAGGAATCTTCTGGTGAAAGTCTGCTGCAGATACAGCTTCTGGTTGCTTTGAGAAACTTTGTGGTTGCACTTGGCTACCAGTCACCCATTTGCTACTGTATACTGCTGCCAATTCTGGAGAATGGGATTGATATTAATAGTCCAGACGAACTTAATCTCCTAGAAGATAGCATGCTGGTATATTTTTTTTTACTAACTAGATGGTACTATTGTTGGGAGTGAATATATCATGAAAATTCAACTGCAAACCTTTCAGTTGTGGGAGGCCACGCTTTCTCATGCACCATCAATGGTCCCTCAATTGTTACAATATTTTTCACGCCTTGTGGAGATTATGGAAAGAAATTTTGACCATTTACAGGTTAGAACTAGCTCCATACTCTAATAAATTTTCTATTTACTATCTACTCCTGTTCTCTGTATTCAAGAGAAAGATAGTGATTGTGTTAGTACTCTAGGATAAAGTAGTCTTGTAAAATGTTCTGGGAGCATGATTGCTGGATTGCGAGAACTATATTATGTGTACTTTTGTTTATATGACACACACAATAATATTTGTATTAATGATAATATTTGAATTAACTATATTATAATATTTGAATTAATTCCTTCTATTCAAGTCTACTTCTACAATTTTTAGATCATTGATTCTTGTGTAAAAATTTGTTAGATAAGATAGTCGAGTCTGTTGCATTGCGAACGATGTCTGTAAGATTAGAGATACTAACTGGGAAACTATTCTGGGATATGTACTAGATAAAGGTACTTAACTGTAGTCTAATATCTAATACGTACGGAAGGCAAATCTATGTAATTTTCTTTCAGCTGGTTTCCAATAAGTTGATAACTACAAGTTTGAGAAGCACAATTTGACAAAAATGTAATCATTCAGTTTTTAATTTGAGGGAAGTATACAAATTTCAGCCAATGACATCCCACTGCTTTGTGTTGTATTTCTCAAAATGATAACTATATTGGGCTTATGATCATTATTACTCTTACATATTCTTGGTGGTTTAGTTAGTGCCCACCCCTAACATGCAGTCAGTGATTTTATTTTAATATCTTTGTTAAATTTTTATATTCATACTCTTTATCTTAAGTACAGGTTGCTGTGAATATAATTGAAGATTACATAATTTTGGGTGGAAATGACTTTCTGAGCATGCATGCACCAAATATTGCTAAAATTCTTGATTTAGTTATTGGAAATGTCAATGACAAAGGGCTTCTTTCAGTTCTTCCTGTGGTTGATATCTTAATACAGGTATGCCATTCCAAACCGTGCCAATTTTCAAACTTAACAATTATGAATAAGAACTGCTGAGACTTTTGGTATATGATGATGCCTCCTGTTGAGAGTTACAGGTTTAGTAAATAATGATAGCATTGATATTTGATATCTTGTAACGTAACAGAATAACCGAAACCTGCTGCCTAAATCCATACTATAAACTACGTCAAGTATTAATGCTGTGGAGTTCAAACTCAACTGCTCAAACATATATATTGTTAACAATATTAAGAACCCCATATGCTTTTGTTGACTTTGGATTAGGTTCTTTCACAGGTCCTAGCTTCATTAGCATCTTTAGGTTAACTCATTAAGCTTCCATGGCCTTAGGCATTTTTATATTTTGAGTCATTATGATAATGTAGGATGCTTAGCAACACCAATTTATTTTTAATCACATCGACATGGATCTATTGCCAATTTGGATAAGTCTTTTTAAAATATGCATTTTTTCTTTTTCAAAAAAGAATTCCAAATAATTTTTTAAATATATATCTAACTTCTGAAGAATCATACAAGAAAATATCATTCCAATATTTTTTTAAAAATATATTTTTTATGACAAAAAAACTTTCTTTATGTTAGTGCGTCCTTTATTGGCTTTTAGAAATAAACCCATCCAAGTGCATAGCTAATTAAATTACTGTGCTGTATAGCTTGACATAAAAAGTTTTGGTAACTAAGGCCAAATTTGGGGTTATTGTGAGTATTTGGTTTTCAAATGTAATTTTCAAAACAAAACGTATCCAACAAGAGTAGAGTTTGAAATTATCTTTTACTTCATTTCAAAACACTTCTACATTCATTTCAAAACCTGGAAAAAACAATTTGTACATTTGAATGTTAGTTTCAAAAAAAATACTTTTGTTATCTTCGGTAACGCATCCCATTGTTGCCCTATCATCACCACCATTACCATCACAACCATTATCACTACCTCATTGCTACTACTACGACTAGTGCCATACACAGTTGTTACCACCATCATTATTGTCTATAGCACCACTACTATCACTGTCGTAATTTTCAGCATTGCCACCACCAATCAAACATGCCTTTAAACTAAGTTTAACATTATAGGAAATTCTGTCTAGTAATTTATTTTGAAACCAAGATTTAGGAGAAAAAAACTAACTTTTAAAACTAAGCCACCAAAACTAAATCTAGCTGCAGTTAAAATTTTTGAAACTTACAACTAAAAATTATCCTATATGAGTCCCAAGTTTTTATATTTATTTCTTAAGTCAATTTATTTTTTTGTTGTATTGAGTGGAAAAGCCTATTAAAGAATTATAATTTCTACTGCTTGTGAATAAATTTTGAATTTTCTGTGAACTTTTTTTGGTCTTATTATAAGTTGGATGATGTTCTTCCTTTTTAAAAAATCCTTTTAAGCAGTATTTAAATTTGATTTTTCCTCTTCACAGTGTTTCCCCATGGAAGTGCCGCCACTTATTAGCAGCACTTTACAAGTAAGTCTGTTATAAGCTTGTAACATATCGTAAATGAAACTATGTGCTAATCAACTTATGTTTCATAGTTCATATCATAATCTGGAGAATGTTTCAAGCCCTGCAATTATTTTTGTTTTTCTACAGAAGTTAATTGTAATATGTTTGAGTGGAGGAGATGATCGCGATCCCTCTAAAACATCTGTTAAAGCATCTTCTGCTGCCATCCTTGCTAGGCTTTTGGTGATGAATACAAACTCTCTTGCCCAATTAACATCAGATCCATCAACTTCTCTACTGCTTCAGACAGCATCGATCCCAGTCCAAGAAAATATACTTCTTTGTCTGGTTGACATTTGGGTTGATAAGGTTGGTGTGGTTATGGTCAAGAGACAGTGTTTGGTTCTAAATACATTGCCAATTTGTGTCTTCTTTGTACTTAGACAAACATGTGAGTTGCATTACTTACACAACTTTAAAATGATTTATTTGTTGAGTTACGAGGAGGTATATTTAGTTGTTGTAATTATTCCTGGGGCGGTAGAGTGCCTATATATACCCTCTTGTACTGGTTCACTATCGGCGAATCGAATCAGATTTTCCCCTCAGGTTTTCTGAAGTATTTTATTTTCAAGTATGTATGTATCAGTATCTGAAGTATATTTGAATCTCATTGTCTGTATCATGGCCTAGTTTAGGTTCATTGCTCTGCTGCATTTGATACGTTTACTTTGTTAACTTACGCACCACTATGTGAAAGGGGGTGGGGGCAAAGTGTTTGCAAATGGTTGGAAGAAGTTCACTGTCCTCTTAAATATGCTATAGGATGTCACATTTCTTAAAATAATATCTGATTAAGTTTGTATTCAGTATTTAGTTTTATGTGTAAGTGTGTTATTTTGGTCTACTTAATTTGTATCCTCTATTTTCAATTTATGCATATAATTTTTCCAGGTAGATAATGTTTCTTCCATCCAGAAGAAGACAATTGGTTTAGCCCTCTCAATAATTCTGACATTAAGACTGCCTCAAGTACTTGACAAACTGGATCAAATTTTGAGGTACTAACCTTTAAGTAGTATCCATTGTTTGCAAATAATGAGTAACTGACCCTGTATATGTTTTTATGTGCAGTGTTTGCACTAGTGTGATTCTGGGCAGAAATGAAGACTTAACTGAGGAAGAGTCCAGGTATATTTTTTATGCTAGGGATTTAAATTGTAATATAAATACCATTAATGTAATTTTTGTTTAATAGCTAAAGCTTTGTTAGTTAGGGCAAGTCTCTTATATGTCAATAACCAACTATTGCAAAAGCTTAGTTCTGAAGGTAAACTCAGTTTTTGAAACTAAAAAGGGGGTCATTTCTGGTTTTAATTAAAGGGCATTCAGTCATGTTTTGAAAACACAATTCTTCATGTCTATTGTCAATAACAGTGGTGACATGAGCTCCAGCGCATCTCCTGATGAGGGCACTATTCCTAGTAAAGAACTCAGAAAAAGACAGGTTAGAGAACTGCAAAAACTAGATAAAATTTCCATTTTGGAATGATGTACATTGTGAGAGTACCAAAGGAAGTAATGTATTTATTTATTTTGTCACTAGATCAAATTTTCCGACAGGATCAATCAGCTGTCTCTTGAGGACTGTGTGAAAGAAAATCTACAAACATGTTCTGCCATTCATGGAGAGTTATTTAATGCTGCAATGAGCAGTATGCATCCATCTGCACTTGCACAATTGAAGCAGGCGTTAAAGATGCCATGATTGGATCTGACATTTCATTCTTATATCTGGTGGTGCTATGTGCAGGCTCAGTTTTTGTGTTCATAGATTGATACTTCTTATAGGGTATATTTCCTTTCTACTAATTTTATTTTATATTATTTTCCCTTTCTACCAATTCCCTAATGTGTTAGGTTTTCTAATATGACCTATTTCATATTTTATTAACTCTAACCTGAATGACACTAGATTGATAACAGAATCAGTCATACATAATAACTTTTAAATTATAGGCCATATAAATTGTGACCTCCAAAAACCGTAGTGATAAATTTATGGACAGTAAATCATTAGACTGGGAAGCATTTAGTTGTGCATTCATGACGATGATAATAGTACTAAACAATTGGAAAAGGTGCCTTATCTCAATGAACTGGTTGGTTGCCCATTGTAGTTTATCTGACCCAAGACATTTCAATTAGCTATCAAAATGAAAATCTTATGACCATCATGCTTCAAATTACTGTGATTTTGGATTGTAATTCATGAATTCTGTAGTTGAATCTGACCTTAACAATTTCTTTTTTTCCAGGATGATATTGAAGCTTTGTTGGTGGTTTTTGACACACTTATTTATATTGTTTCCGGGTCATGGTTTTTCCCCTGATTATAATCATTTTCATTTGTCTATGCCTGGTGGCAGCGTGAAACTCTGTAAATAGGATGCTGTTCCTTTATTATATATAGAAAGGGGCAGCATTGAGTCCATAGTGTTCATTACTTTATTCAGAATGACAGGAAATGTGATGTTTGTAGATGTTGTTTTGGACACATTCGGATGTGTAGTGCAATTTTTACCGAAGTTCTTTGTAGTGCAGGTTTTACCCTGGCTAATGTCATATACACATGCTATGTTGCGTTAAATCCAATGATCAGTGAAGTGTCATTATGACACTAGAGGTTATTTAGATTCGGCAAATGAAGAGTCAACATGTAATGAGAAATCTATTTTCTTCATTCCTAACGAAGTTTAGCCGAGTCTTAAGTGGTTAACAGTCACTAGACATATTGAAGTGTGGAGATTGTAGGATTTTACTAATGATTATTACAAAGTGATGACAAAATATGTATTGGTTTATGAGTTTGGTTTATGAAATGTTTATAAGGTGGATATATAAAATCCTCGTAAACGGTCACTAGAGTAGAGCATGTTAACATTGATTATATGTGCCTGTTCATCTGTTCCAACTGTGTATCATCAATAATAGACCTTTCACAGAAGTCTATTGTTCATTTGTTGCTACTACAATGTATGCACGATGGACAATAAAGTGTGCATGACCAGCAACAGATCTTTCGCTGATGGTTACTGTTCATTTGTTGTGACTGATATGTGTCTGATGAATAGTAGACCATTTAGAGCATCTAACTGTTTATTTTTTCACACTGCAAATTGTGGATAATCAAAACGATAGACCCTCCACCTAAGGGGATTGTTCATCTCTTTCGACTTAGATCTGTGCACGAACAGTAGATCGTTCAAGGCATCATCAATAGGCTTTTCCTGATAGTACAAATGCAAATAGGTGATTCTCTCCTACCTCACTTCGCGTTGCAACTTAGATAAAAAAAACTAGCTGGTTTGTTATGGAATCTGACATTATCTGATCTTGGTTTCCGATGCGACTCAGCCAACCCTTGTATAGTTGTCATGGAAGTCTTACCCTTACAGTCTCCTGGATTGGATGGACAAAAACACCGTAAATACATAAACAGAACAATTATTAGAAAAGGAAAAAATGAGTTAAACTCAAGGTTAATTGTTTAATAAAGAAGAGTGATGTGGTTCATTGAAATCTGAAACACCACTTACATTGTTTTTGATAGAACTGGCTTCTCGTTTACGTGAAAGATATTCAAAATGTCCCTAATAAATTAATTTTTTATCACAACTATTATCTATCCATTACAAAGCTATTCAAGATAATTTGATATCATAATTAATTTTTGAACCAAAATAAGTATGTTGAAGGTCGCATTCTTTAGGACTCCTAATTCCCTCAAATACTGCATGAAGTAAAATTTTAATAATTGTCCCTCTCAAAACATCAAACCTTTAGCATAAAATTTAAAGCAATATGTATATAATATAAATGTGTGTGTATATATATTCAGAACATCTAAAATTCAATTATGATTTTTCTCGAACCTTTTATCCCTGTTAATTCCTCTAAGCGGATCACATTTTGTTCTTAGATGTCTTCCCTCGGAATGGATCACTTCTCGCACTTCAATTGATATCTAAATGTTCCTTAATAAATTGTTAATTAAATCATTTGGCTACATATAACAACATATTTAAAATATATATATATATATATATATATATTCAGAACATCTAAAATTCAATTATTATTTTTCTTGAACCTTTTATCCCTACTAATTCCTCTAAGCGGATCACATTTTGTTCTTAGATGTCTTCCCTCGGAATGGATCACTTCTAGCACTTCAATTGCTATCTAAATGTTCCTTTATAAATTGTTAATTAAATCATTTGGCTACATTCAACATATTTTAAAACTATATAAACTTTCATATTCTTGAAATTACTTTTAAATTATAATTAAATTAAATACAATAAAAAAATTTAAAATTAAAGGGGAGGTTTTGAAAAAAACTTGTTCACGCTGAAAAGGAATAAAAATAATCTTTTCTTGATGGAGGAGATTAGTTCCTTGCTATAAAAAATGATTGTTTATCTATTTTCAACGGAGTCAATTATAATTGTGGAATAAAAAACTCCAGAATTTGACTTTGTTTTTCTTTGTTTCTTTTTGACTTGTTTCTAAAGTCATTTTCATCAACTGGCGCTACTTAAATTTTCATCAACTGACGCTACTTAAATGTAAACCTTTAGGGGGAATTCATCGAATTGCTTCCAGCTCTCAAAACAATATCTATAATATTTTTCCCTACTGACCGCCGTATTTAAAAAATCTTGTTTTTTTGAACATGAAGAAATAAAGAAGCCATTGCAATTGCCGGAAATACTAGACCCATTAAAGGAACAAAAATGGAAGGAAAGTTTATCATAAAAAGGGTACCTCGATTTAATATTAACATTGAAACACTCATCTAAATAGTTGCAACTTCGGAATACTAGAATAAAAAGCAATTTCTTACAATCAAAAAGATTCAAAACTGGACTGATATTAGAAATCAGCTCGAAACATTCATTTCAAACCGGTTCACAAAAGAGTCCAACACCTATAACTAAAATCCATATGCAAAATTACTGTTAGAATTAATGTCAGAAGACTATACTAAAATTCATTTCCAAGCAAAAATACAATTTGGTGAACAATGTACCAAAATTGAAAGAGGAGGTCAACAACGAAATGAAAATCTTTCATTGTTTCTGGAGAGCATTGCGATTAACTCAATTTTGGGGAGCAGCACCATTCGTTGAGTCCATAGGCTCAGCTTCAACTGACTCATCTACCTTGTCCCCTTTCTTACCTGTGCAAACAACCAAGCATTGTTATTTGTTAAGTCATTCAAAACAAGAAACACCGAAACCTTATATGGGTAAATCTTGTTCTTTTCAATAACATAAATGAAGGACGCAAAACATTGTATAACACCCCTACCCTTTTTCTTCTTTCCACCACCTTTCTTTTTTGTTTTTGTTCCCAAGGTTAGCCAGGCCTTGATATCAGGATCATCAATTGCTTTTGTAGGCTGCAATTCTTGGAGTGGATGAGAGGTCACTCGATCCGACCCGTTTGGCATTAACAAGACTGTGAATTTGATGTGTGCAACATAATCACCTGAAAAAAAACCAAATAATGCATGACAAAGACTTAAATAAATGACAACTTGGTGATCTAATCATGCTACTAGCCAAAGGAATTTTATCAGTGATCTAATCATGCTACTAGCCAAAGGAATTTTACCAGTGATCTAATCATGCTACTAGCCAAAGGAATTTTACCAGGCTTTTCGTGCAGAACAGGATATGGCTGCAAGAGCTCATGGTTGACACATTCCACTAAACCCAGACGAGCTCTTTTCTCTTCCAAAGCCCTATTAAAAAAACAAAAAGAACTTTTACCACTAATGAAGGGAATCAGAATTAGAACACCAACAGAGACAGTATTAAAACATGAAAGTAGTCAGGTTACCTAGCAGAGAATGGCATGATTGGAAATTTTTGACTTATTTCACTAAAAATAAACCTAGAAGCTTTCATCTTCAGATGATAACTCTTGTCAACAGCCCTCTTGTAAATAGTTGTCTGCTTCTCATCCAATAACTTAGGCTGCGAGAGAATAAAATTCACTTCGTCATGCATTTGATTTATCATACTAGCTAATATGTTGATATAGTTATCCTACCTTGCCATCTCCTGTGCTTGTTACTATATCTATAGCATAAACTTCATTCTCCTCAAACTCTGCTTCGTCAACCCTAGTGTCAGGATTAGACAAACTAAGCACAACTTTATTCCCATCAATAACAAACTGCTTCATTTGGTGGCTAAGAACGCCCTCAACAATTTTACAGTCATAGGCAGCAGCAACTTTTTGAATTGCTTCAGTAACATCCTTGTTCTGTAAAAGATGAAGGTCATTGATGTATAAACATTAATTTCAATACTGTGCTAGTTAAATTAGCCAAGCATGCTGACAATGATAGGAAAGCAGTATCCCAAGCTTATTTTTCCTTAGTCATTAATCATTGTAGCAAAGTTTTCCTTAGTCTAAAGGTTTTATAAAAATGATATGCATTCAATCCCACATGAAAAATAATTAAATAATTCATCTAAACTAATGGTTTGAACATGGTACTGTTTCCCACTTTTTTAGTTCTACAATATAAGTGATAAGTAATGGTTTAAAAAAAGTGAACTATGTTGGCTATACTAGACAAGTGAACTGACTACCTAAATCAGCACAACTGTGAACTAATTTTTAGCCAACTCTAGTATCGGCAACAGGGAAAAGAGGAAACCAATATGGTACTGATCACCTCGGCAAAGTTGCCTTTAGTATAGCTTCACACATCTGCTACAAATATACACAGAAAGGACTATACACAGGTAAGTATACAACGGATTATACACAGGTAAAGTATAAGTAGCGCTTTTAACAGAATTATGTTGGCTACAATAAGTGTACTGACTATATAAATCAGCACAACTAAAAACTATTTTCAGCCACTTCTAGTATCAGCAACAGGGAAAAGAGGAAACCAATATGGTACTGATCACCTCGGCAAAGTTGCCTTAATTATAGCTTTAACATTTGATACAAATATCAGAATCAATGCAAACACTGGCAAGGCTAAGAAAAGAGGCAAACTACAATAACATTAGAATCTAGATAAACACTAATAAAGCTAACAAGAGAGGCTAACTACAGTAACATCAGAAATATATTGAGGGATTATCAGACAGGTAAAGGATAAGTAATGGTTTTAATACATAGGATGTTGGCTATACTAGGCAAGTGACTGATAAATCAGTACAGCCGTGAAACTATTTTTAGCCAATTCTAGTAACAAGAAAAAGAGGAAACCAATATGTTACAGTCACGTCGCCAAAGTTACCTTAATTATAATTAATTTTCTACAAATGTTTTATCTAGATATACAGTCAGGAAGCCTAATCAAGAGACAATTACACTATATTAAAAGTATATGAAGAGATTATGAGGTAAAGGATACCATAAACCTCTAATATATAATCATAGTCAACATCCAAAAATGACCAAAAAAACTTGAGAAACAGGCATTTTACACATTAAATGAAACAACCTTGATTGAAGGTATTATTTCTTCGGTGGACTAGGCATTCGAAATCAGGCATATATAGAACAGAGGACGAACTTTTTCTCTATCAGTGTAACTATGACAGAAACAGGCATCATCGGAGTTAATCCATAGCCTATGATTTTTTCATCAAATAGAGATCAGTTCATAAATTCACAATCCAATATTATTATGGATCATAAGGAGTTTTGGAAAGGAAAACGAAATCAAATTTATAAATTTTCCAAAATTTCAACAGAATAAAAATTAATTTATAAGGCACACAAGTATTTGATGACAGTGCATGATAAGATTCAACATGCAGGTAAAATAACACAACAATGGGATACAAAATCAACAATTCTCTGTCAGTGTAACTATGACAGAAACAGGCTTCATTGGAGTTCATCCATAGCCTATGATTTCTTCTTTGTCATACAGAGAAAAAATTGAGCAAATTACAGTATAAAAACCCCATTAAAATAGTTTTAAGAGAACATGTAAAACAGGAAAGAAATCAGACAGATATAAAGCTGAATTTTTTATACAACAATTTCAATCAGAACAAAAAAAGTCTTTAATACAAGTCCAAGACAGAATTCATCATACAGAATGCACGACACAGTACAGCCAAGAAGAGTTCCAAAGATAATCAATGCACTCAATTGGCAAGACCACAGAAGAATAACCATAAATGACCTCTATCAGTGTAACTATGACAATTAAGCTTCATAGGAGTATATCCATGGCTCATTACAGTTTGCATCATTTAGAGATCAAAATCAACAAGGCACACATTAGAGCAATGAAGTCCCTTCAAATAATACACATGAACCAAACTAATTTCTCTCCAATTTTACTATGCTAAGATGCTTAGATGTCACTTGAATTTATAGCTGTCAACAAAAGGTATCAAAAAAGGCAAAATGTAGTAAAATCCAATTCAACCCATTACAAAGATGCAACTAAGATGCAACTAGAGTAAAAGCTAGTTGCAATTGATTACCTTCTTTCCTGGTCTGACAAGCCTCAAGGCCACCTCTGCAGCAGTATTTGCAGCAGCAATGACATCTGCTGCCCTTCCTGTAATAGGACCATCCTGAAGTACATGGGTATGAGCCACAGCAGCAATGAAACCATCTATATGACAAGCCATGTCACTGCAAAACCAACCAAAGAAAAAACCATCAACTTCCAAGTAATTGCAAAACCCACAGACTCCATTTTTCCACCACACATCACAAATTCATGCACTGAAAATCTTACATTTTCAACATATCACCTTCTTCCAACACTGCCTCATCACTGGCAAGTGGAGAGAAATGACACACCACATTGTTTACTGATAAACATGTTGGAAAAGCAATGCCTCTCTCAATCTTCCTCTTCACATTCTTGTAAACATTTCCAGTTTGCCTACATAGCCACCAAACAAAACCCTATTAGCAAAATTTCATAAATATAAAAACAAATAAAAACCAAACAAAAAGAAACCATTACATGTACACATGTTAAAGATATCAAGCAATGCTCCATAGTATAAAAAATAAATATAAGCTTACTCTCTAATATATGAATCTCCTTTCTCACAAATGTCCACAATCTTGGCCTTCGGTCTACATTCAGAAATAACAACCTTCAAGGCCTCTGTAAATCAAAGTCAAACACAAAATCAAAACAAAACATAATCAAAACTTACTATGAACCTGAAATGTAAAAATATAAAATAACTTGAACTTCAACAGCCCAATTCCCATAAGAAAATTGTGTCCAATGTATGAATAACAAAATCCCAGATAGAATTTTATAACCCAAAGACATTAAAAGAGTAAGGAACACACTGTTAACGATCTCAGCAGCAGTCTTGTATTTGGTAACCACTTCGGCAGAAGAAAGATCCAACTCCTTCTCCTCCCTTTCTTCGTCCGACATGGCGGCAGAACTCTTTAGTCCCTCTGCTTGTAACTTCTGAAAAACCCAAACGAAAGAAGACAAAACAATGAAGAAAACAAAAGGCAAACATTCATCAACTGGGCCGTGAAAGAGAATAAAAAAACCGATAAAGAACAAGACCAAGATGAAAAGTTGGGAAATTGATGGAGTTTGAAGTAACTCACAGTGACGAGGTTTGAAGATGATGCAGTGAAGAAGAAAAGGGTTTTAGAAATGAAAAAGGGAATTTGTTGCCCAGGAAAAAAATTGGTGGCTTAGTGGAACTAGGGTTACCAGATGTTGCTTCGGCTTAAATAGAATTTTTCATTTCCATTGCAAGAACACAACCGATTGAGTAGGGTTTTGACACTTCATTCCCTCTTCTTTCTTATTTATTTATTTATAATAATTAACAACAGATACACTTTCTTATGTATTTATTTCATTTATATATTTTCTTACAAATTTATCTCTAAAATTATGATAACTTAATATTATTCTATAACAATTCATAAAAAAATATTTATTTAATAAAATAAGTAGTTAAGAAATCCCTCCCTATTTTTAAATAGATATATAACCTCTGTAGGAAACATGATTTAAAGCAATACATTTTTTCTTAACTTATTTTAATATTTTTTAATTAGACAATTTATATTTTAATATAAAAAAATATTTAATAAACTAAGTAATTAAGTAATATTTCTTTATTTTAAAATAACTAAATAATTTTTTCACTTAAATAAAAGTTATCACATACTATTTTAAAATATTATTCTAACAAAATTATAATATATATATATATATATATATATATATATTTATTATTTTTTTTTTTGAAACTGTATTATTTTAATAGAATAAAAATATGAATACATATCTTGAAATACCCGTACGTTATGTTAGCAATAATAGAAGTGATACATTTTCATTTTTTATGTACACTTGTTTTTAGTATTTTACTCTTATGATACATGTTCTTATTTATTAAAATAAATCATAATAATAATAATTAATAACTAATGAAAACATAAATTTTTACTTCACTTTTTTATGATATAAAAATAAGAAAAATATTATGATTATTAAAATAAAAATACTATTAAATTTATAAAAGGTATATTTATAAAAAATAATTATAAAATAAATAATTTTTATAATTTTATTATAACTAGTTAATTGAGTTAAAAAAACAATTTTAAACTTAAAAAATAAAATAATAAAACAAGTTATATTAATAATGATAAAATTAATAATTAATTATATAAACTGAAAATAGTAAAAAAAAAACAAAATATTCTTTATTAATAAATATAAAAATTTACATACTGTTATAAATAATTATAGAAATTGAACTCTTATTTCATATAGCACTATGCATGTATTTTTTTTTTAAATATAAAAAAAATAAGAAAATGACATACAGTTTTTTTAGTTTAATAAATAATTTTTTTTAACAAATCATTATTTTTAATCATATTCTATCATAGTTTATTTTTTATATTTTAGCAATTATTTTTCATTGTAATAATAGATATATTAAAAAAAAATTATTCATTATACTTTATTATCATAAAAAAGTTGTAGACATTGTTCCGACAGTGTTCTGTCTCTTGATAATGTACGAATGCACTAACAAATATAAAATGATTATCTGAAAATATAAAAATATAAAAAACTTAGTTTTTTAAATTTTTAATACGTTTTAACAGAGTTATTGTAAAAAAGTAGACTTATCATTGTCTAAAATAAAATGAATGAGTATTATATAAGAGTAATTAACTAATATATACATATACACTGAAAAAAATTAAATAATAATTTTAAGCAATATAAAATGTTTTAATACAATGTCAACATATATTATCTAAAAATTCTTAAAATTTACATAATTTAAAAAAATAAGTCATATTTTACAGGAGAAAAAATAATAAATTATAAGAACTAAAATCAATATTTACGAAATTTCGCTAAAAATATATTCAAATGTCTGCTAAACGTTGTCTTCAATGCATTCTGAAAGTCCATCTCCTTAGAAATTTAATCACATGCATTATATTCTCAACATATTTTTCTTAAATATATTTAGAAAAGTGTTTGAATTATTTTTATTTTTTAAAATATTTAAAAATAAATAAATGATTGAATTGAATTAAACAAAAATTTTAGTGGGTTCAAAAAAACTTAAACCTTTTCACCTTTAGTATGAAAATAAAAAGGTATAATATAAGTACCAAAAATGAAAAACAAAAATATAAGATATTCTAAAAATAGTCAGTTGATAATTTTTTCAATATAAAACAGAATTTGTAATTAAAGTAAAACATTTTTAATTAATGCAGTAGTCATTAAAATAACTTCAACTTAATTCATTCTTTAGTTAAGAGCATTAAAACAAAGTATTCTGTAAAAATCAGCTCCAATCCTTACTTCTAAGGAGCATAAATTTCTTTTAAAAATTGATATAGGTAGACAAAACAAAATCATGAATGTTTTGTATCTGATTTTAAATTATGAATGTTCTGCATTGCATTAAAAGATAATGATGGTAGATAACTTTTCTTACCGTAGTTGTTTGAGATAACTTACCAAAAAATCCTCTAGTTTGTCATATTCACTCCTCACCCATTGCACTAAAACCCCTTCAGCCTCAACCCACCTCAAAAGTTACACATTTCACATCATTGGAAAACTAGAAAAAAAAAATTGTCTCTATGATTTAAAAACCAATTTGAAACTGGTCCGGCTTTAAAAATCAGCCCAAAACTAGTTTAGTTCAGATTCAGTTCACCACAAAACCATTTTATCAAAATATCAAACAGTTTGGATGATTAACCAAACCATTGCAGTGTTGGGTTTGGATTTTTTAAGGAACCATATGAATAATGCTATTAGAATCAAGGTCGGAAAACTATACTAAAATTCATAATCAAACAAAATACAATTTGGTGAACAATGTACCAAAACTGGAAAGGGTAATGAAATGAAAATTTCTTTCATTGTTCGGAGAGAGAGAGAGGAAGGGTTAACTCAATCTTAAGAAGTGGCCCCGTTTGTTGACTCCATAGGCTCAGCTTCAGCTGACTCTTCTACCTTGTCCCCCTTCTTACCTGTGAACACAACCACACATTGCAATTTGTTGAGTCATTCAAAACAAGGAATAATAAAGTTTTAGATATGTAAATGATGACTTGCTCAATGATATAAGAATGATACAACACAAGGAATAATATAACAGCACAATACTCTTCCCAGCCTACCTTTTTTCTTCTTTCCACCACCCTTTTTCTTTGTTTTTGTGCCCAAGGCTAGCCAAGCCTTGATTTCAGGATCATCTACTGTTTTTGTATGCTGCAATTCTTGGAGTGGATGAGATGTGACCCGATCCGATCCATTTGGCATCAACAAGACTGTGAATTTGATGTGAGCAACAAAATCACCTGAAAAACAAACAATATAATGCATGACACAAAGACTTAAACAAATGACACCTTGGCTATGTAATTATGCTACCAGGGAAAAGGTTTTTTTTTACCAGGCTTTTCATGCAGAACAGGATATGGCTGCAAGAGCTCATGGTTGACACATTCCACTAAACCCAGACGAGCTCTTTTCTCTTCCAAAGCCCTGTTACAAAACAAATTAAATTTTAAGATAAATGAGGATCAGAATTAGAACACTAGTAGAAGCAGTATAAAAACAGTATAGTTACCTAGCAGAAAATGGCATGATAGGAAATTTCTGACTGATTTCACTGAAGATGAACCTAGATGCTTTCATCTTCAAGTGATAACTCTTGTCAACAGCCCTCTTATATATGGTTGTCTGCTTCTCATCCAACAACTTGGGCTGCAAGACAATAGAAATTCACTTTATTATCCATTTGATTTATCATACTAGCTATATGTTGATAGAAGTATCATACCTTGCCATCTCCTGTGCTCGTTACTATATCAATTGCATAAACCTCATTCTCCTCAAACTCTGCTTCGTCAACCCTTGTGTCTGGATTAGACAAACTAAGCACAACTTTATTTCCATCAATAACAAACTGCTTCATTTGGTGGCTGAGAACACCTTCAACAATTTTACAGTCATAGGCAGCAGCAACCTTTTGAATTGCATCAGTTACATCCTTGTTCTGTGAAAAAAATAATTTGGTCAAAAAACAGAATCAGAATCTAGTTCTAAAAATAAGGTCATTTATGTATATGACTAATAAATGTTAATACGGTGCTGGTTAAAATAGACAAACATGCTGGCAATAATAAATCAGCATCACCAAAAAATAATTTTCAGCCTATTTTAAATTAAACAACAGGGAAAGGACAAAGTCAGTAGGCCCTTAATCATCATAACAAAGTCAACCTTACTAAGGTTTTATAAATGGAACGGCATTCAATCCTACGTCAGAAATAATTAAAATAACTAAACCAAAGTAGTGATAAGTAATGATTTGTATAGAGTATTATTATGTTGGCTATAATAGACAAGTGTACTGCAATGAAAATATAAACCAGCACACCCATGAAACTATTCTCAGCCAATTCTAGTATTGGCAACAGGGAAAAGAGGAAACCAATATGATACTGATCACCTCGGCAAAGTTGCCTTTGTTAAAGCTTTAACATTCCTACAAATATTAGAATTAACATATACTGACAAGAGAGGCAAATTACAATAACTTTAAAAGAAATTTAACGGGATTAAAGACACGTAAAGCATAAGTTATGGTTTAAATTGGGAACTATGTTGGCTATACTAGACAAGAGTACTGATTGTATATAATCAGCACAACCATGAAACTATTCTCAGCCAATTCTATTATCGGCAACAGGGAAAAGAGGAAACCAACATGGTACTGATCACCTCGGCAAAGTTGCCTTTCTTACAGATTTAATATTTGCTAAAAATTCAGAATCCAGACATAAACTGACAAGGGTAACAAGAGAGGCACATTACAGTAAAATAAAAATTATATCAAGGCACTATGTTTTGTTGGCTATATTAGACAAGTGTGCTGACTATATAAATCAGCACAACCATGAAACTATTTCCAGCCAATTCTAGTATCAGCAACAGGGAAAAGAGGAAATCAATTTGGTACTGATCACCTCGGCAAAGTTGCTTTAATATAGGTTTAACATTTGCTATAATTATTAGAATCTAGATCTACACTGATAAATCTATAACAAGTGAGATTACATTAACATTAAAAATATATTAAAAAGACTATACAGGTAAAGAATATCTTAACCTTTAATACATAATAATATTTAGTAAAAAAAATGCCACAAAAACTTGAGAAACAGACATATTTCAAATTACATAAATCATCCTAGATTGCACATATTCTTTCCTGGTTGACTACTGATCCATTATGCAAATGCTGGTAATCATTCAGTCAGGTATAAATAGAACAGAGTATGAACAACTCCCTATCAGTGTAACTATGACAGAAATAGGCATCATTGGACTTTATCCATAGCCTACGATGTCTTCTTCATATAGAGATAAAGTTCATATATTTACAATATGATATTATGGATCAGTGTAAGATTTTAGGAGGGTGATATGAAAAAAAAAATCCAGTTCATAATTTTTCTAAAAAAAAATAAAAACAAAATCAACAATTCTCTGTCAGTGTAACTATGACATAAACAGGCTTCATTGGAATTTATCCATAGCCAATAATTTCTTCATCATACAGAGATCAACTGTTCAAATTACAATATATCATAAATCAAATTAAGATAATTTTTAGAAAAGGTGGAAAACTGGAAAAAAAAAAGTATATGATTTCAATCATTAACAACAAATCAAGTCTTTGATGAAATTCCATGATAGCATTCATCAAGCAGAATACAGTACCAACACTACCAAAGAAAAAACATGAATAACCTCTATCAGTGTAACTATGACAATTAAGCTTCATCGGATAATTTTTATCCATAGCCCATAATAGTTTACATCATTTAGAGATCAAAATCCAAAAGGCACATAATTAGGCAAAGAAGAACCATTCATCAACAACACACAAAACCGACCTAATTTCTCTCCAAATTAAATAAGCTGAAATTGTTTATATATCATATGACCCTACACCAATCGAAAAGGTACAGTCAAGAAAGGTAGCACATAGAGAAACCAAATCAAACCATTACAGAAATGCAACTATAGTAAAAATTAGTTACAGATGTCTACCTTCTTTCCTGGCCTGACAAGCCTCAAAGCCACCTCCGCAGCAGTATTTGCAGCAGCAATAACATCGGCTGCCCTCCCTGTAACTGGACCTTCCTGAAGTACATGGGTGTGAGCCACCGCAGCAATGAAACCATCTATATGACAAGCCATATCACTGCAAGCAATCAAAGAAGCAACCATCAACGTCTAAGTAATAGCAAACAAACACAGATTCCATTTCCCCACAAATAATCACAAATTCAAGCACTGAAAATCTTACATTTTCAGTATATCACCTTCTTCCAACACAGCCTCATCACTGGCTAGTGGAGAGAAATGGCAGACCACATTGTTTACTGATAAACATGTTGGAAAAGCAACACCTCGCTCAATCTTCCTCTTCACATTCTTGTACACATTTCCAGTTTGCCTACACAGGCACAAAACAAACCCTATGAGCAAATTTCCACAAATATAAAACAAATAAAAAAAAGGCAATTACATGTACACATGTTAAAAAAAAAATAGCAAAGGCAATGCTCTCTTAATAAGAATAAACAAAAGGCTTACTCTCTAATATATGAATCCCCTTTCTCACAAATGTCCACAATTTTTGCCTTAGGTTTGCATTCAGAAATAACTAACTTCAAGGCCTCTGAAAATCACAGACAAACAAACAATAAAGTTCATGAAATCGTACATAAATCGTACACATATATAAAGAAGCAAACTTCAACTGGGTTTCAGCCAAAAAAAAAAATAGTGTGTCCAATGTTGAAAAAACCAAAAATGCAGAAAGAACTTGAGGTAACAAAAGACATTGAGAGAGTGAGAAACACACTGTTAACGATCTCCGCAGCGGTCTTGTATTTGGTGACCACCTCGGCAGAAGAGAGATCCAACTCCTTCTCCTCCCTTTCGTCGTCCGACATGATGGTACGACTCTGTTGTTCCTCTGACCTATAAGACACCCAAATGAAATGGGATAAGAAACAAAACTATAACAAAAATCAAATCTTTATCTAGTCGGGGCGTGAAAGAGAATAAAATAAAACAGGGGAGAGAAAGAAGACCCGGATGAAAATTTAGGAAATTGATGAATTTTGAAGTATCACTCACCGTGAAAAGATGTTGGGAATGATGAATGCCCGAAGAAGCGAAAGGCTCAGGAAAGAAATGGAAAAGGGGAAGTTTTGTAGAGCCGAAGCGGTGGCTCTGTGGAACTAGGGTTACAGCCACAAAGAGAGCTTCGGCTTATATAGGATTTTTCATTTTCATTGCAAGAATACAAACCCTTGAGTAGGGTTTTTACACTCCATTTCTAGCCTTAGTTTATTTATTTGTTTAAATTTTATTATTTTATATTTTATTTATATTGTAGTACATCACCTTTTAGTACTGCCTTAGTTTATTTATTTGTTTAAATTTTATTATTTTATATTTTATTTATATTGTAGTGCATCACTGTAATAGTTCTGTACATAGCAAGTCAATAATATAACTTGGGTTAATATCAGGAGATGATTTTTTATTTAAATAATAATGACAATAATACTTTTAATTATTTTTACTATTTTTAATTTAGTAGAATTCACATAAATTTTATTAAATGCTAAGTAAAATTTAATATATTAAAAGGAAAGTTAGCATTAATGTTAATGCAAAAAACCTGTTGTATAGGTTCATATGTTTGAACTGAAATTGGAATAGCATTAGTAATTATTCTTTTCATAGTTGTCTGCCTTTTTATTTTATTTTATGACATGTTTATGAATTTTTATACTGAATAAATATCTAGTTAAAAAATAGAATAATAATATTAACACTTCCATAAAAAAAATCAAATTACACTTATAACCAAAATCTTTTAAAATTCCACCACATAAACATTTTCTTTATTTAAAAACATTATTGGATGTGACTTAATAACTAATTAAGTATTATTTTAATATAGGTTGTATATACATTTGTTTAAATTTAGAGAGATACTTGTAATTGTTTATATAAACCAATTTCTTAAATTTACAAATAACTTTCTTTAATTTTAAGCAGCAACTTATGTATGTAGAATTTATATTAAAATGATATTTTTTTTATTTTTAACCAACTGTTGTTTTTTAGAGATGATCCCTATTAAAAAGGGTATACTTAAAGAGTTCAATATAATAAAAAAAATGACGCAATGCAATATCATTTTTCAATTCAGGGTTGATTGTAAAACCCTGAATGGGATATGTAATAAATGACCACATTAAATGTTAATGTATGTTATTATGATAAAACTTTTATTTTAATTAGAAATCAACATAAATAATATTTAAACTTTATCCTTAAAAATATTTTTTATTACATGTATTTTACAAAAAAACAACTAGTTAAATAAGAGTTATTATACAAGTTTATGGTAATTGGACTTCAGTATATATATGAATTATTCAAATGGCATTGGTTAATTGAATACAATTAATTGATACTAAGATAAAACACATGTATGTGGACATTCACTGGTTGATGAATAAATCACTAATTATTTTTTTATTAAATTTTTCTTTTTCATCTTCATCTTGTATGCCAACCTCATTAACTAAACATGATTGTCTAATACTAAAAGAATACTATATAATTATTTTACAAAACAAAAACTTGTTAAATACTACTATTTCTGAGGGTCCTTTAAGATTTTTTTACTCAAAATATAAAAATATTAACTTTTCTAATTTGTAATAAAAATTTAAGGCTTTTTCAATAATAATCTTGCCATTTAATATTATTTATTAATTAAAAATTAATCACCATAATGTGTGTTTACTTTCTATAATAAAGAGTATTCAATCTACTGTCTTTTAATTTAATAAGAATCTTTCAATTATTTTGTAAGGAAATAATTACACTACCTGAAATATTTTTTTTATCTCAGTGAAAAACAGCTTCTCTTTATAATTTTTAATCTTAAATTTTTTACCACTAAAATCTTGATTTGAAAAATTATAAGATTTTTGCTTTCCAACTAAAAATTTGATATCACGCTTGGTCTCTCTCTTATATATTTGAATCTAAACTTTAAAGAAAAATATTTGGCAAAGATGAATAATCAATATAGATTATCATTTTTTTATATAGTTTTAAATGTTTGAAATCACAAATTCAGAAATTATAAATGGTAATTTATTTCAGTAACAGAATTTTACATTTTTTTTTTTTGCCACACTTAAATATTGGGGTGGAAGATGATATTTCTCTTGATCTTGATTTTATTTCAAATTATTTTAAATAAGTTTTATTTTATTTAAACAAAGAGGCAGGAAAATGATAATGATATTGAAAAGATCAACAATAATATTGGTATTATATTGTTATATTTATTTTAAAAGTATTTACTTCACTAGTTTGATTGAATTTTAAGAATATTTTAACTTCTTATGCATTTTGTTTGTTTTATTTTTAGTTATTGTAATTTTGATATTAAATAGTTGTAGACTATGGAAATAGACTATAAAGTAGTAAAATCTAATTTTTCATCTTTATAAGTTATTGATTAAAATTTATATTTTAGTATTTACAATAATTTCTTTTGTTTCTAATGTTATAAAATGTGAATGAAAGGTAATAAAATATTGAAAATAAGTAAGATTTCTAATAAATGAAAAAAAAAACTATAAATCTTGAGCTATAAAGATCCTAAATCATTTATCATGCTCTACTATAAAAAAATATTGATAAAAAGTTATAAAAAAAAATGTAGTGACAAATATAGTGATTTCGTTATTTTTAATTTCTCTTTGGAAATTAGTAAAAGAAAGTTAAATGCATGAGACATCTACCAAAAAAGTAAAAATTGTAGACATAAGAGAATTCAAATTGATCATATTTAATTTCATGGGAAGGTTTTTTAGAATGTCAAACAAATTTTTAATCCTTAGAGTGTCTTGAATGCAAATTCAACTTCAATGTTTATACCTCTACCATAAGAAAATATATGATGTCATTCAAATGTTATAAAATTTGTGTTGAAAGAAGAAAATAAAGGATCTTAATTAGAATTTGCTTATTAATAGGTATAGCATATGATTCAGGTTTCAAAATATCATTTATAAAAATTTAATTGTAAAATTCAACTTTTTTTAAAAAAATTAGTATTATCCTATTACCAGAGTTAAAAAAGTTGCACGTGTTGAAATCAAAAATAATATTTTCAATAGGCAAGAAGTTATAAGATAATTTTACGTTAAAAAAGTTATTAATATTAAGCTTGTGTTAATTAGCAAATTCTTCATATTTAAATGTTCTAATTTATTTTTTTTAGTGTTATACAATCATTATAACATAAAGTATCACTTCAAAACATTAATAAATCTGTTAAACACTGATAAAATAATTTGAAAACTTTTCTCATTAAAATCCAATTACATATTTTTATTCTTAGAGTTATGTATTATTCAAATATTTGGAATTTTCTCTTTTATATGCTAAGAATATTATGTTATATTAATCAATGACAATAGTACAAATAACTCCTGTATGTAAAATAATGATTTTATAAATAAAGAAAGAACATAGAAAAAAAAAACCTAAAAATAAAGATAGAAACAAACAAACAAAAAAAAAAAAGAAACTAAGTCTTAAATATCATACCTAACAACATCCATTGTGCTGCTAAAATGAAATTGATTAAAAATGTTATTTTAACGTAATTTATTTATGAAACACCCATAAAAAATCACAAAACACTCATAATTAATCATAGATCTTTTTTTTCTCTTTCTATTATAATAATAATAATAATAATAATAATACGTAATTTTTATTTTTTCAACTAAATAATTATATTTTTACTAATTTCTTCCTTATCTACTATTTTATTTCTCTGTCTCTAACGAACACAATTTAAAAGTTTCTTTCATCCGCGTATCAATCTAATAAAGACGTTTTTATGGGATAATATTGTTTTTCATCTTTCTATAAACAGGTAAAATTTACGAAACCGCTGAGCTATAGTTTTATAAGGAGTGGACCAATTTCGGTATAAGAATTTTTTATTTCATGAACGCTATATATTACATTATAAATTTTTATATAATTTCAGATAAAAACTTAAAATATTTTTTTGGGTTGGAAGTGGCCAGATCACACAAAGAAATCCATATATGTTAAAGGAAATATGCATTAGACATCCTCTCGGATTCTGGTTTGCTGGAATCTAAGCCCAGTGTCACTCCCATGGTCAAAAACACCAAATGTTTATTTGAAACAAAAGTTGAACTATACAATATTGTTTCATATCAAAAGGTGATCGAAAAACTTTTATACTTGACTAATACCAACTTACGCGGTGCAATTTCTTAGTCAATTTACAAAGTCACTCACAGTTCATCACTACAAGGCTACTCAACGAGTTATTAGATACATAAATTGTGCTCCAGCACAAGGGATTCTATGTCATATATAAAAGGTTTTGCATATTATGATTGGGCAGCTTGTAAAAGTACAAGGCATTATACTTGTTAGAATATTATTATTATTATGAAAACAAATCAGTAGAATATAAGAGATAATCAAGAGAATATAAGAGAATATCAGTAAGAATATTAGAGATAATCAAGGGAGTATAAGAGAATATCAGTAGAATATCAAATGTATTTATTTAGAATAATTTATATATTTAGTTTCCTTAAATTTTATATTAAGTGAGCTATTATAAACAAAGAAATACACATTTAATAAAAAATCTTCTTTCATGTTATCATATTCTTTGTTCTTTTTTGTTCATAGTTATCATATCATTGTCCAACCTTTCTTAACCCTCGATACCATCGCAAGATGGTATCAGAGCGGTGTTAGATCCTAAAAACTCAGAAACCAACATCATTGTTCTATTACCTCTCACAGCTGAAAAACACCAAAAAATCAAAAATGTAATTTTCAGATGATGAAATTGGCAACAACATGAATCAAAACCAGAATAACTCCTCAACCATTACTGATGAGTTAACTTTTCAAATTGCAAATATGCTTAGTAATGGCCTAAGGATTCAGCAAACACAAGCCAATACTGACAATTTGTCAATTGGTTTCAAATTAAACGGAGACAATTATCAATTGTGGGCAACACTTATGAAGAAAGTTATCAGTGGCATGGCAGAGGAAATAAGAGTCATCTGACAGGTATACCTCCAACACCAGAAGAGATAGGGGAGGTCGGAATCGGCTTAACTGCAAGAAATAGACCACTGGAACAGGAACAAAGATGGAGTCACCCAAAAACTGCCAGAAAACGTCCATCACAACGAGACAAGGAAGACAAAAGCCACCTCCATGTACTCATTGCGCAATGAAGAAACACACCAAGGATACTTGCTTCAAAATCGTGGGTTATCCCAAACGGTGAGGTGATTTTAAAGCAAATACATGTATGCTAATTTTTACTTTAAGATCTATTATGTGAATGTATGTGTAGGAAGGAGCCGTGGAGGGCAGACGAGGAAGCAACAACAGCTGAGGCCAGAGGGGTATCATGAGTTGGGAAGCAAAGGAGGGCAAACAAGGAAGGAGAAAATGGGAAAGAAGGGTACCGAGAGTTGAGCACCATGGCTGGTGGAGAATGTGCTAAATGAGTCCAAGTTTAAGAAAAACTAAAAAATGTGTGAGAAAGTAGTTTTTTTGTTAGGGCCAGGGTTAGGGTTAGGGTTTATGGTTAATGTTTTAGGGTTAGGGTTCATGGCTTATAGCTAGGGTTAGGGTTTAGGGTTAGTGTTTTAGGGGTATGGTTCAGGGTTTAGGGTTTAGGCTTTTGGGTTTAGGGTTAGGCTTAAGGTTCAAGGTTGATGGTTAGGGTTATGTGTTATGGTTCATGGTTTAGGGTTCGGGCTTTATGGTTAGGGTTTAGGGTTCATGGTTTATGGTTAAGGTTAAGGTTTTGGGTTAGGTATAGGGTTATGGTTCATGGTTATGGTTTAGGGTTTAAGATTATGATTTAGAGTTCAGGGGTAAGGTTTATGGTTCAGGGTTATGGTTAAGGTTTACGGTTCAGGATTAGGGTTAGGGTTTATGAATATGGTTAATGTTTGTGTTTAGGGTTAGGAGTAGTGTTATGTTTGAGGGTTTAATGGCTAGGGTTATGGATTAGGGGTGGGGTAGGGTTTAAGGTTATGGTTTAGAGTTTAGGGATAGAGTTTGGGTTTAAGGTTAGGTTAAGAGTTTATGGGTTATGGTTTAATGGGTAGGCTTAGGGGGGATGTATGGTTCAGGGTTTAGGGTTAGGGTTTAGAGTTTAAGGGTATGATTTAGGGTTAGGGTTTAGTGTTTGTGCTTTATGAGTTTAGGTTTAAGGTTATGGGTTAGGGGTAGAGGTAGGGTTTAGTGGTTAGGGGCAGGGGTTAGGGTTAGGATTAAGATTTAGGGTTATGGTTAGGTTTAGGGTCTATGCTTAAGGTTTATGGTTATTGTTAGGGGTAGAGTTATGATTAGGGTTTATGGTCCGGGTTAGGATTAAGGTTAAGGTTTAGGGTTTAGGATTAATGTTAATGTTTAGGATCAAAGTTAAGATCTAGGATGGGATTGGAGTTAGGATTTAGGATTCAAGGTTAGAGTTTAAATGAAACAGTAACCAATATACAATTATAGTCTTGTACTAGTCAATACTCAATGATATTCTAAAAAAAATTAATATAACTGTTTTAAATAATATTTATATTATGATGTTTGATACTTATCATAAATATTAAAAAATATTTTTTTTATAAATATATTATAATTTTTTAATCTTCTATGTCCTACTCATAGACCTCGGATAATTCTAAACAAAATTATAATTTATTTTAAAATATTATCATAACTAATCGTAATAGTTAAACTTTCTTTTAACTTTCTCACTCGTCCCTTTTAATTGCGTAATTTATTTGCTACTTTACAATTTTATATTCTATATTTTCCTTTTAGAGCTACTTCAAAAATTTACAATTTATTACTATACGGTGAATACCATGAATCAATAATAAAAAAAAAATTATATCCAACGTAAATAAACTTTAACTATTTTTATTATAATTAATTTTTCCATTTTTTTATGATAATAAAAAAATAAATATTGTAATAATTATTAAAATAAAAAAATATTAGTAAGGTTTATATTCAAATAATAAAAAACATTAAGCGCTTAAAAAATATATAATAAAAAATGTTATTTTTTTATTCTTAATGGTTAGATAACTTGTTCACAAATAATAAAATAAAAAAAGAATTATATTCATAAAGGTAAAATAAATAACATAATGCATGAAAAAAAGCGAAATAATCTTCTTTATAAATAGTTACAAAAATTATAGATGATATTATCGTAAAAATTGAATTTTTATTTCAATATTTTTCTTATTACTTATATCAAGTTCCAATGAAAAGAAACTTTAGTAATTTTTAAAATACGATTAATAGAATTTATAATTTTTTTTATTAACTCTAAAGCTGATTACTATTGTTTATATTTGATTTCTCTATAATGTTGTAAATTTAGAACTAACAAATGTTGCTGCACTAAATATTTGTGTTTATTTCTTTGATATATTATTTTTTTGACAAATGTTTCTTCTAATTTATTGGATCCGAAACTAATTTAATTTATGCCAATATGAATGTCACTTATTCGAAATTTTTTTATATATTAAAAATCCAACATGAATTTCCTATACATAGGTTATGCACAATCAGTGAGAGTAAAATATTTAACTATTACATCAATCAATTGGATTACTTTTTTTCCTAATTTCCGTGGTTGTAATTTTATTTTGAATATTCATAAGTATAACAAAATCAAATGTGTAGCGTCAAAGCGATTAAATAAAAAAAGAATATTAAGATAAATGGTTCACAATTCTATTTCTGAAGCCACAACTAAAATCTCTTTTCTCACAATTATAGCTCATGTTAAAAGTTTAGAGTTGAAGAATGCATGTTTCATTCAAATCGATTCTTGGTCAACGTGGTATCGACGTAAAAAAAAGGTGATTTTTTTTCTTGTTAATAAAAAGGAAATCCTAAGAGTTTAAAATCCTAAAGGATCCAAATTTAGATTAAGCTAAAAAAATATATAAATATAATATTATTTTTTACTCAATCTTATTTCTATTGTTAAGGGTATAATTAGATTAGAAGATGGATTTAAAAATAGTTAATTTGAGGTAAAAGTAAATAGAAAATATTTGTTATCAATAAAGAAAAGAATAGTAAGAAATGAAAAAAAAATATTATAAGAATTTGTAAATGACGCGATATAGATGATTGATAAAATAATTGTTTAGTAGATGGAATTATAGTTAAAATTAATTTAAAATTAATTATAAGTAATTTATTAAATGTTATTAATAAATTATTATTGTTTAATTAATAAAATTAGTAATTATTTTAAAATAAAAATTAAATTATTTTTATGATTAATATAAAATTATTTTAATTATTATTATTATAATTATAATTTATTATTATTATTTTATAATTTTATTATTATAATTATTATTTATAATTTTATTATTATATTCAAAATCATTCACTTTCTTAAAAAAATATTCGTTTCCATTAAGTTTGACATTCATTTTCTTTTATTTTTTTTTCTGCTTTTAATAATTTTTTATTTTGAAATATGCGTTTTTTCCCCCTATCCCTGATAGTAAAATCCGTTGAAGCAAACAATCAATAAATCTTATCATATTTATGTATAAAGTCTTACTAACATGAGTATAGAAGAATTTTGTACAAATGAATCTTTTATTCAATGTTTCATGTGAAATTCAACAATTAGTGTAAAAAAAAAATCTAGTTCAACTAAAATTCAAAAAATTCGACAATTATTATTCAACAATTAGTATAAAAAAAAAATTTAGTTTGATTAAAATTTGAAAAATTCAAAGTTAACTCTAATTCACCTCGACAATGTTGACTCAGTTTCATAACAAGATATCAAACAAAACATAATTTTGAAACAATGACAATAAACAAGTGTGAAAAGAGTATGGCAGTGGTTCTCTGCTTTTGTCTAGAGAGGCAGCAAACGCGATCTTCTTTGAGGCACAACATACATGTAAACAACCAATGTCAAAATTCCAACCCACAATGTTAATGTTAATGTTAATGTTTGATGTTTTATAGTTTTAGATTTTGGTTCGGTTGTTCATCACATGGAATAGCCTGTAATTTTAGTGTTCTAAAACGAGTCAATTGCTTGTAATGAATGTAACAGGAAGTGGCCCAACTTATTTGAACCACTTTTAGTAGAACAAATTCATATAAAATTTACTATAAAATGAAAAAATGTAAAAGAGGTTTAATAAAGTAATATTTAATTACAGTAAATCCTAAACTAGAATTGGAATATAGTCTTCACATTTGGTTAAACAATGAGGTTGGTATGAATTACATTGGTGGCAATCAATTTTGTAAGCACCCATATACAGTCAAACATCTCATAAGTCTTATGGCATCAAATATGCAATGTTTCCAATCACTTTATTTTTATTTTTTATTAATTTCAATTTTATTAAGACCCAACTACTTATGTGGTTCAATTTAGCGACATGCCACATACCTTCTACAAAAGAGAATAAATGTCACGTTAACACTTAAACCATTTGTTCACTAAACTACAGAGTCAATAGCAAACCTTGACAAAAGGACCAACATAAATGAGAGAAATCATCTATAAGAACTTAATTGCAATTATTTCTTTCAAAAAGCTAATGTAATCCCTATATATTTCAGAAATTAAAATGAGTATTCTCTCTAATCAGATAATTAAATTAAACTCATAGAATAATTAGTAAGCACGACCTAGTCTAGACCCTCTACCTAAGAAAAGAAATTTGAATGCAGTTGCACAAATTTTTTACACAATCATTGAATAAATGAACATTACATGCCTTTATTGTACATTCAATGATTTTAAATATATTTTCAAAGTGGAAAGGGTTTTCATTGTTGTATGTAACATAGAAAAGGCTATTATGTCCCTAGTCTAATTTTTCCTATCATTACTAGGAATTCAACACTTTTTATCATATATCAAGCAATTGTTGTATTTAAAATTTGACTTTGATGCTTTGTATTTTTTTTTTTCATTACAGAAGAATATTCAAGTTCAATGATCACGACATAAAATAGTTTTCAAACTTTCTTTCACATTGTCAAATGAAGATGGAGTCTTCACATTGTTGCTGTGTGTATATAGCCTTAATACAATCTTCATTAAATTGCATATCTTTCAAAAAGACTACTATTATCACTATTTAACTCTATACATAGTGACATAGCGTATATGATTATTTTTTTATCGAATTTATTTGTGTTAATTATTTCACAATTTAGTTTAAAGGCAAAGAATCGAACGTGTCATGATATGCCATTTTCACGTGTCACCTTATAAGTGCGTGTCAACTTTCACCTGAAGCCACGTGTGCATGCATGCCAACACCTACATTTTCATAATAATAATAATCTGGACTTATCTTTTACCGCTACATTGATCACTCTGCCTTAGTTTACTCCTTTGCATGCATACTTTTACACACTATAAAAAGATGAACCTTTCTACCTCAGGCATGTGAACAATCTTGAAGTCTTTTTCTGTGGAGTGAAAAATTTTAGTTGAAGTAATTAACATGGCATCAAAGCAAGCAAACCGTGAAGAACTTGATGAGAGGGCAAGGCAAGGCGAAACTGTGGTTCCTGGTGGAACTGGAGGGAAGAGTCTTGAGGCTCAAGAACATCTTGCTGAAGGTATGCATGCATGCAACCTCTCTATCTCTTTCTCAAGAACACGTGTTAATTGTCAATATTTTTCATTGAAACAAAGACATATATCTTAATTTTTACTTTAAGATGAGTTTGTATGATTTGAATGTATGTGTAGGAAGGAGCCGTGGAGGGCAGACGAGGAAGCAGCAGCTCGGGTCAGAGGGGTATCATGAGATGGGAACCAAAGGAGGGCAGGCAAGGAAGGAGCAGATGGGGAAAGAAGGGTACCAAGAGATGGGACGCAAAGGAGGGCTCAGCACCATGGACAAGTCTGGTGGAGAACGTGCCGAAGAGGAAGGCATAGAAATCGATGAGTCCAAGTTTAAGAAAAACTAAAAAATGTGTGAGGAAGTAGTCTTTTGTTGTAGTTGTTTAGTGTCTGGGTTTTGATGTAGCAGTGATATCTATAAAGAATATGTTTTGATGCTTAGTTGTTTAGTATCTGGGTTATGATGTAGCAGTGATATGTATAAAGAATATGTTTTGATGCTCCTGTTTGGAAGCAATGCTAGGTATTTCAGCTTTACGAAAGCTTAGGAAGTCTTAATCTGTAGTGATGTTTAAGGAAGTGTTAAACTCTCAGGTGAGTCTCTCTTACTTAATGTTGAATGATGTTGTATTGTCTACTTTCATCAACTTTTCAGAGTGGCCTTAATGAAAGTTTATCCTTACAATATTAAGAACAAGGATGATAGATAGAAACCAAAAACAAAGGCAAGTTTTGTGTTGTGAATAAATTTTCTCATTTTCATGAATGAATGGAGAGTATCATGAAAGAGAAAAGAGTGACACTGGTGGTGGAAAATCATACTATTGACCCATGTTTAGTGGTGTTTATAATATGAATAAGTATATGACAAAGGATTGTGCAAGGTGAGATGGATGAACCTGGAGAGAATAACGAAAATAGCTTTAAATTTTATCTCAAATCAAAGATAGGTAAAAAGGGTCCGTGATTCAAGGGAATGTGTCTACACTTTGTACAATTCATAGGGAATGTGTCTACACTTTGTACAATTCATAGTCCTTTAAAGCTTCCTAAAATAATCAAAAATTGAACAAGGGGACGAGAGAGGAGAGAGCAAGAAAGATAAGGGGAAACAAAAGCAGTCACATATCTTGAGTGCGGGTATGCCACTCTTATCCTTCTAATCGGTGAGTCCCTTCTTTATTATATATGGATTAATGCCCCTTTGGTAGCTTTTTTTTTGCGCATGAAGATCAGTGGCTAGTTGCTAGAGCAGTAACCAACAGACCAAGCACCAAAAATGGTTGTGCGCTAGCCTGAGAAAATAAAAGAAAAGGAATGTTAGATAAAGTTGGAATAATTGCTAATATATCATCTCCAATTACTATGAATATCCTCCATTCATTGTGTACCTGATATTTAACATCATATTTCACAGGGTCCTTTAGGAAGTACTTGAACTGCAAGGCACAAGATGATAAGAACAGTTTAGCATGTAGCAGTTATTGTTGTTAATATTTTAGCTTGAAGTAGCTTGCTTTACCTGAAATATGACTTGTGGAATAATTAAAGCAACTAAAGCCAACGCATAAAGCGGTTTATCAGCCCCAAGTAAATATCCTGCAACCGTAAATGTCTTTGCATTAGAATGTAATTCATTTTGCATTCTTGTTACAAAATTAAGTATTGATTACTAATGAAAAATACTGCTAACAATACCAGCTACGGATAATTGTGTGATGTCAATAGCGCCAACACATATCCATTTTGCAGTTTCAGCACCAAAAGCAACTGGAAGAGACTACTCAAACAAGGTAGCCAATAGAAAAGTCAGTGAAAAAGTTCAGAGTACTGTTATTGAAAGGCAGAGGATATAGAATAGACCTGAAGACCTAGAGCTCTATCCCCTTCAATACTTTTGAAGTCATTAACAATAGCAATTCCCAACTGCAATGTGATACAGTATTAATGAACAGTCTATGGTATCATTTGACAGATTATCATATCCAACAAAATGCCATGTAGAATATACTACTTACTCCAGCTATGCTGTAAAGGAGTGTGAGAACAATTATATCTGGTGTAAGAGTCCCAAACAAAGCCTGACCAGCCCACCTGTCAGTAAGAAATCGATCAAGATTTTGAGATACCATGCAAGTCCAGAACATAGAACTTTTAATAGTAAATCAAACAAAGTCATATTAATCATACTTCTATGTTGATAAAATGTAGGATTAACCCAGTTACATGTTTATTGTAATACTAGTCACATCCCAAAAAAATGCTATCCTAGAGCGATCATTTTTATCATATTATAAAAATGGCTCCATGTAGCCAATCGTACCAAGTGAAAAAAAAAAAGGCTCACTGTGTTTGAAAATATGTTGGCTTCAATGTAAATCCACCTTTCTGATTAGTTCCATGTTTAGTGGATTGGAATGAGTAAACCACATTTAAAATCACCAGGTTCCCACCTGATGGTGCATGGGAAGTGAATGAACCTTGCAGCTGCATTATTCCTCATAAAAGATTACTTTACATTTGATCTCTGCAAAATTTCTTCTTACATTTCTGCTATTTTATTTTAATCTGTAAAATATTTATTTCATTTTTTGAATACTTATAATATATATATATATATATATATATTTATTTTAAATTAGTCCCTTTGAAAAATATTAGATAGAGACTAAAAGCAAATGTTCTAGATAAGATAAGGACAAAGACAAAATTGAATATCTTATAGGGATTAAAATAAAATAACAAAGACCAAAATAAAATAAAACATTAGAAGGACCAAGAATATATTAAAGCTTAAATTTTATACTATGTAAAACATTATGTAAAAAATTCATTGGCTTCTCAGATGCGTCTCACATATAAAATGCTAAGCACCATTCTTGTTCAGTGACTCATTTATCTCTCAGTAAATAAATAAAAAACAAACCAAAAAAGTAACTAAAACCGACATGTATACAACCTGGGTAAGAGTTTAAATCTATAACAATGAATTAGAGATTATCAAAGTAGAAGTTACCCACCATGGCAAGCTAATGTAACTTGCTCCAAGTGCAAAGTTTCCAATCCATCCATTTTGTTTTAGCTAGAAACAAATGTAGAACTTGGTCAAATATCATCATAGGCAAAAGGAATAGAAAATAGAAAGAAAGAAAAAAAATCAGGAGATTCTTTGAAACATACCTTTAAAGGAGGGGCAGAATATATATAGGACAGTAAGGCTCCACCCAATGACAGGTAAAAAACTATAGGGAAATTATGCCCTGCCTGTAAAGGAGAATACTTTTATCAATCAAGCTTCAGAATAATTGACACTAAGAACTAAGAAGTGAAGGATATGAGACTATGGAGTATTGTACCCACCCATATGTCCAATATACCAGCCAGAGAAATACCTCCAAGCAGCAACACCCATATTTGAGTGATTACCTGCAGGATTTTGAGCAAAAGGTGAACAAATGGCAACTGGAAAAGACATCTCAGTCTCAGATTCTCAAATACCTCATTCTCAGATATTGCCCCAGAAGGAATTGGTCTATAAGGTTCATTTATTGCATCAATTTCTCGGTCGTACCAATCATTCAGAGTCTAAAAATCAACAGCCCAAAAATTCAGATTCAGTTGTGTCAGTGTGATAGTGATACTCCTATCCAATAGCAGCTGGCAAAACTTTATATCAGTAAAAATAGATTACCTGTGTATATCCTGTCAGGAATGGGCCAGACATCATCATGCACACAATTGATTTAGCAACATCCTCAAAAGTCCAATGGAAGTTTCCTGCCCAGAGATCCCAGTAGATTAACAAATTGTTTCAAATGAAATATACAAATCTATACCATGAAAGATGAGCATTAAATATAGAACTTTGAACATGTGTGAACAATTATCAGACCAATATGCAGGACCAAACTCTTTGTGATCATGCATGTCACATGCTAATGGATAGAATTTAATACCAGAGGCAGCAGCACCACAAACTACACCCCAAACTAATGGGGGCCAAGTGACAGGCTTTGTAAGTTGAAGACGGATCTTCCATTTATTCTGTACAATATATTACACAATCAATTAGAAGGTTAATATTTTTCAAAAAAGAGTTATTAGAAAATTATTTTACCACGCAATTAACTAAAAGATGTAATTTCCAGTAATTCAGAACCAAATTCAACCTTAATATGTGCCAAGATTAAAAATTAAAATTATCTTTCAATAATGTGTGTCAAAAGAAAAATAGAGTAATGGACATTGGTGGATCGTAAAGGGACATTCAGATTAATGTACAGCACACCAGTGCAATATCCAGATTTGGAGGAGTTTGCAAATAAAAATATACAGACAATTTAATATAGGATGGTTCAATCAGCAATTGAGTTCAAATTCATATCAGTTTTTTTTTACCACAGATGCATTGTTTGCCATTTTAGTTGCACAAGATAACACCTTTTCTTAACAACCCTTGACTTTTTTGTAATGTAACTAAAGATTTTCACTACTTTAATCATTTAATTCTTTGTGTATTTTTGAAATAAAAATTAAATTTCTGACAATATTAAATTTCAAAGTCTATTAAGTAGTTAATTATTGTTAATTATGTCATTATAAAAAACTATTAACTTACCCAAGCAAATTGTATTCCAAGGTAAGCTAATAAGCAAACCCAGCAGAGTATCAAATTTCAACTAAGAAAACTAGGGTCAGTTCACCATGTGATCCAATTATGCAATTTTGCTTTTGTACGAAACTGTGCTAATAGTGTGTAGTGTGTGCCAACTGTGATTAGGTTTTGACAGATTCAAACAGATATATAATACTTCTATCAAAGGATTCAAAACAACTACAAATCCAGTGGTTTAGTTGACTTGTGAAGAAAAAATCTAGCTCAAAGAATCAAGTGGCAAGGTTTTAGGCAATAGGGTTTTGGGGTCTCTTGACCGCAATTGCAGCTGCATTATCCACAATTGTTCGTAATTTTCCTTAATGTCAAATATAGCAACAAAATCATAACTGCAACTGCAAGTTAAAACCCTGTCAAGTGGAAATAAAATTGTTTTTCTTTATACAGATTGATTCTGTGACTGCAATTAACCAATCACTTATTTGAGTACATATAAGGCTTTTGACCTGCCATGAACTGCCATAAACACACACAAATGAAATTCATGCTCAAGGAATCAAGTGGTTAGAATTCTACTAATTTAGATTGATTCAATAAGTGAAGTTACTCGATCAAAAAATCTACATCAGATATTGAAAAGTGTGTTTCGGTTAACTCACTGTTTCTTGGGCAGCTCCTTTAATACCAAGAAGCTGATTGAAGCTTGAACCAGCTTTAGATGGTGCTGTACTGGGCGCCTGAGATTCAACTGCTCAAATCAAGCACCCCACCAATTGGGACAGAAAAAAAAAAAAAAAAAAAAAAAACTTTCTGTGAGGAAAACAAAATTAATGGGAAATGAAATAAACAGCACCATCAAACTATAAAACCCAGAAACACCTTCATTAGTATCAGTTTCTGCTGCTCTAATAGATAATCTCCTCCCTGCAATGTCCACAAAAACACCAAAATTTTTAAATCCACTGAAACAAGCCACATAGAAAAACATAAAAACTGCAACTTTTGCTATGTTGGTTATTGAGAAACTATTAGGAGCAAGATTGGTTAGCACATTGGATGTGGGGAAACAAAAAGAAGGCCTAAAAGGGTATACAGAACACACAAGCGCTCACTGAAAGAGCAACCAGAAAGAGGTATTGTGAGTCACCCACTGGAAAATGAGACAGAAAAGGGTGGCAAAACGGGTCGAGCTTGAAGTGAAGGAGTTCTGGTGTGTGAGGGTGGTGATATTCTTGGTGGAACCGAAACCATGTTGAGTAGAGAAGCCATTGAAGATTCAGAGCTTGAAGATGCTTCAGATACAGAAAAGGACAGGTTCTATCGATCCTGTTAGAGTGGTGATAAACTAGTTGTAATAAACTAAGACCATTTGTCACTGCTGATTCAAACCGGGTTCTACTTGACCCGATTCTCGTTACAAATTAAGGTTGTTTTTTCAATAACAAATTTAAAGGATTCGTATAAACTCTTTCAACGCTTTCTAAATTAGACAGATATTAATACATTTAAAAATTAAGTTTGAATATCTAATAATACTTTTATCTGATCATCACAATTTTTAGATGAAATTCTACTTTTAATGTTTTATCTTTTATGTTCAGTTTAATATTTTAACTTTTAAGAAGAATAATTTAGTTCTTTAAATTTTAAAAAATATTTACAATATAAGTTTATAATACTAAAATGCCAGCTAAAATTGACTTTTTTTTCTTCATTTAAATAAAAAATAAAAAATGTCCAGGTAGATCTACCAACGGTACTTAACTATATGAATCTACTGTTACATATATGCATAAATCAAACCTTTAGATATCAAACTTTTCTTTTCTTTCTCTACTAGAAATTGACTTCTGCAAGTCAATTTCTGACCAGTTTTTTTATTTTTTGCTTATATTTAATAAATTTGAAATAGTAATTTTAATACTATTAAAAATTATATTCAATATATTTTTTGCACTTTAAATATATATATATATATATATATATATAAATTCTAAAAATATTATAAATTATTTTTAATAAGAATGAAGTTATTATTATTAGCAATTGTAACTAGATGTAGAAAAAATATAAATGAGATAACATGTATAAAACATGAAAGGATTGATTAGCAATGTGGAAGGGTCGATGGACACAAGTAATCTTTAATATTTTATTTTCTTGTTATAGTAATAAAACTCATGTAAGTTACAAGGCATTTTTTATTTTCTTTGTCACGATAACAAGAGACATGTAAGTCAAAAAACAAATGTCATCTAACAGAGTGCAAATATTTAATATGGACACACAATTCAATCTAACCTCAATATTTTTTTCTAGGGAACGTGATCTTTTAAAAGTTGTATAATATGCCTTAAGACTGGAACATATGTATTGCATCAAAAATAATTTTAGGTGAATTAACTTTACAATATCAATATTCTACTTTAATGACATTTTTTCAGTCGCTTAATCAATCATTTTTATGATCTTTTAGAATAGGTTAACCAAGATACATGTTTCTTATAATGTAATTTTTCTTGACTTGTAAATATATCTTACACCATAATTATTCGGACTTTGACTAATGACTGCACGTTGAGCATAGGCACAAGCAAATTTTTTCTGTGAAAATGATGGGGTAGAGATTTTGAGAAGAGTTTGCCAAAGATGATGGTTTTATAGGGAAAAGATAATGTATTGTATTTGAATAGTTTGGTTTCTACTAATTGCATTCACAATTTATTTATAGGTAGAGTGAAATGATTTGAATCGTTAAAAGAGTTAGTACAATCATAATCGTATATTGGTGAAGAAAATATTGAGAGCCATTTGTATTGTGAGAAAGTATAATTTGGAGCAGGATTATTGATACTTGAACAATATCATATAAATAAACTCAATGATAGTCATTCGCTAATGGATGTTATATGAACTTTTCTTTTAAATTGTCACAAAGGATGTTTTGGATTAAGATTTGCATTAAGATTTATTATGTGTAAGCAGTAACATCATGAGAATAAAACATTGAATATGAATACTTTAATTGGTGTAATGTGGATCTATGAATTGTACTGTAGCAAAAGACATTTCGCATTACAATAAGATTCCACAACATGAACAATGAAGTTAGAAGAACTGATGTATTAATGATTGATGCAATGTGGAGAAATACTTCGTCCTACCAAAAAAGGTGCTATGCCTTGCACAAGATTTGTCATGCGTGAACTGTTATTGCGTGTGAGCCGATGCAATTAGGTTTTACAGCGTGTCTTTATAATCTAATTTGGAACAGGCTTTCGTAGCAATAATTTTATGGTATTTATGATTAATTAATTAAACTATATAATAGTGTGTTAAGTATTACTAAAGTTAAATGCATTGGAGTCTAATTTGAAATACGAAGTTATTTGTCCCGTCTTTATTAATTACAATAAATCATTTAAAGTTAAATGCATTGGAGTTTAATTTGAAATAGGAAGTTCTTTGTCACGTCTTCATTAATTACAATAAATCATTTTGCAGAAAAATAGTTTATTATATTGATAATGATTTACTTTCTATAATAATTTTAGTATCACAAGGACGATAAGATTACATCCTAGATTTTGTTATAATAGTTATTTTTTAGATACCGATATCAAATATGTTATTTGAATTTTACAGAAATATTCATTATAATTTTTTGGAATGAACCAGATTAACTACCAACTTCATTATGAAAATTCTTTGGATAAAGTGATTCCAACCACATGGGTTGAAGTTGGTGTTCTAAGTTCTGTTGCAAAAAAATTGATGGTAGATCTAATGAATTAGATGTAATCAAATGTTATCTGTTTATAAAGTTTGGAGATGTAATTGGATGTTGGTGAGACACTTGATACGAAAAAGTTAAAGTGTTAACAATTTGAAATGGGAATTGGGTTTGTGGATTTTTTTTTGTCCTTGGATTATATAGTAGTTGTGGCATGAATAAGAAATATGTGGAATTCATTATGTACCATTCCATGTATTCATAAGTGTGAAAAAAAATCCTTGCATTAGATGACCAATCAACGTTGGCTCATGCTTGTTGTTTTATATATCATCTACTTGATATGCTTTGTCAGCATATTCTCATTAGCTCATCCTCGCATGTCAATTTGTAAAGATTGTCCAAATTATTTGGAGGGAGAGGGGGAAGGAAAAACTTATGAAACAGTAACCTCACCCTATCAAATTGGTGTCATTTAAAAATCATAAAACAAATTATAGCGGTGCATGTTGTTCATAGTTGGACATCCATATAAGCTTGGACTAATGTGAAACTCTCCAAGTCTTTATATGGACTCCATAAAAATTATAATATGAGTTTTGTACTAACTTAATATAAGAGTAAACTACAAATAAGAATTAAATGTATTGTTTTATTATATGTTGTACATGATCACTTTGAATGTGATCAATCATTAACATGTTTCCCATGAGATCAGTTTTTGAAGTTCGAAATTTTATCCTCATTCCATTTGCACACTAACAAGTAGGATGGTTGTGAGGTGGAAATTGATGTAATGTATTGTTGCGATGTCATGACAACAATTGTAATATTGAGGCACAAACACTCAAAACTCTACCTAATAAAATATTGCATATATAAGTTGAAGATGTCAAACCAATATAGGCTTGTAGCATATTGTTTACATGATGGATAAGACTGTATATCTAGAGAATATTGCATACAAAATAGTAACATTTGGAGATTGTGAAGTTAGAAAGTGTTCAAAGTTGTGTTTTCTCATTAATCTCACAAGACCACAACAAGTTAAGGTTATATATAATTTCACAAACCATCCATGAATTGTAAAAGTTGATCCATCCACTGCATTAGTCTTTACCATTATCCCATCATCGTCCATTTAAACATTTGTGATATACACATACACTCTGTTTACATAATGATATTGTTGGAAAAATAGGTCACTTTTGAGACTGTTTACGACAACCGGAAGAATTCATGAAAAAAAAAATCCTTTTGTTAGAAGTCACAAAGTTATACGTTGCAAAATTCATTTAGAAGATTAATACTTGATCCGCATATCACATAAAACACTTAGTTTAAGATTACGTCTTCTTTAAAATGGTGTTATGAACTTTTAAATCATGTATTGATGATTTTTAATACTATAACATTTCTTTAGAAAAATATAAAGGGATATTATTAGTGATTGTTGTGCAAGATGGACTTAACAACATACTTTATATCACCTCCATTTTAGTTAAAGGTGAGATAGACTATGCATATTTTTTTCTAGGGACCATGCACACGCACGCCACATCACATGATTTTCTTGTGCCTCGTTTTATATTTCCATGAGTTTATAAGAAGTGCATATTTGTGAGAGGATAGTGGTTGGACCAAACAAATGGACATTTACATGGAATGACAACCAACGTGGAGGAGTTAATAAATTTTGTGTTAAAAAGGACTAGGAACTTTCAAATTTATTCTTTAGTGATAATTATATACACAACGACTAAAAAATGTTTCCTTAATAAAGGGAGAGATAATACAACAATGATTGTATTTGATCATATATATTTTAAAATAGTAGCTAAATTATTAAGAGATGTATAGTAAAAAACAAATACTTATCAACTTCTTGAATTTGATATGTTCAATACAAGATTACCCCAATAGAGGTGTGACAGAAAATTCGTAGTTAGTTAGATAATTGTAATGTAGTTCACTTAACATTTTGCATGTTCTTGCTACATGCAAACACGCATACCATGATTTGACGTATATTAATCCTGTCTACATATTAGAACAAGTATTCAAAGTTTATAATAAATTAAAATTTGAAGACTATTGACCCATTATACATGAACCAATATTGTATCTAAATCTTGAAATGTAAAAAAGTTCCAATGGTGGTTCTAAAAAGAAAAATAAAGATAAATATTAAAGGACAAAGTCATACAAAAAATTGTTCACAGGATCACATTAAATACAAGTGTTTCAAAAATTTTTAAATATCAATTTCAAATCATTAATCAAGTCCTAAACAATATTCCATATATCTCATTTTTAACATGGTTAATATTATATATTTATCTCTAAATGACATTATTCAAATAAATTAAAAAAATCAAGGTTAATTTTTAACTTAAAAAAAAACTTCTCATCTTTACAAACTTCAAAAACTTCAACAAAAACTTGATTTATTAATACGAATACAATTTTTATCTTGATAATTAAAAATTTACTCTTTTAATATTTCATGTAAAGCATTAAAATTGTTATCAATAAATCCAATAATAAACTTCATTATTAAATTACTAATACTAAAAAATCATTTAAATAAACATTTCCAACTTTGTAATTTACTATGAAATAATTTTCAACAATATTTTAAATTTCATACTAAAACTATTATTGAATGTGATTTAAATTATAAATCATTCAAAATTTTATAATTTCCTAATTTAAATCAACATTTTAAAACTTATTTTTTAAAATTACTTTTCATGTTTTAAATATTATTTTTATGTTAGCATAATATTAAAATAATTATTAATTATTATTACTCAACAATTATATATTTTTTTAAGAATGCTCATAAATTTAAATTAAATATTAGTAATAACTAATCATAACCACGTCATTCTTATTAAAAATAGTTAATTATATATAACTTTTTTAAATTAAAAATATTAAATTTAATTTTTAACATTAGAATTTATTATTTCAAATTTTTTAAACATAAAAAATAACTTACACAAAAATCATCTCAAATTTTCAGGATGGAAACAAAAAAATTTAATCTGACTACTTTCTTATCTTTTTTCACTACTCTATTTGATACATTATATAATCTGAGTACTTTGTTCTTCCTATTTCCCTTTCTAGACATCAAATCTTAAAAGTTTTAGACTTTATGTTGGTTCCCCCAACTATGTCACCAATTGCACCTAATAACAGCTTGAGGTCTCACATGGGTGGAACAAATAGCCTCCTCAAGGTGGTTACTCATTCACCTACATAAATTAAAAATTTAATATAAACATTTAATTTTAATGTATTTATTCTATATATTAATTTTATATTTATTTAGCTTATTTAAATTTTATTCTTAATAATAAATTTATGAATACAATAAAGATATAAAAAACTAAAACAAAATTATTATTATAATCTATATGAGGGCTTTTTTTTTTTAATTTTACTTATATAGGTTGATATGTAGATTTAAATTATATATATCTTACTTAAATTTATGTAGATTTTAATTATATATAAAATAACTTATTTAAATTATATATGTAGATTCGTGTAACAATCATTATATTATATAAATCATCAAAATTAATTTTCAATTCTTATACATATAGTTTTTAAACGTGTCAATTTACATTGTCATTCTTGATATGAAGAGAATATTTTATTACTCAATTTATATTTAAACAATTTCTAAAATAAAGAAGAAGAAAAAGGAAAGTTAATAAATCACGTTAACAATTGCGGAAATTTACATAATTTAGAATTTTATATTGAGTAAAAATATAAGAAAAAGTTAAGTAAAAAAATCCATAAACAGTTAATATTAAAAATTTTAATTAAAAATAATATTATAATATTTTATATAAATTTACTCATTATATCAAATTTCATATCTTTCCTCAAGTGTTCTGCAAAGAATATCCTATGAAAAGACAGCATCTTTTGCATATAAATCAACGCATGGTTGTAACCAATGTTCTACTGAAGATGGTTTATATCATCCATAAAAATCAGACCAAGACCAATCTTTATATTTTCAGTTTAAGTTTGGTGCAATGATAACATTGAGTACCTTTTATGCTTTTTTTTTTTTTATATAAAACTTAATATTTTAATACTTTGTAAGAATATTCAGAAAAAAGATTTTTTAAACTTATTTACAATAGTATTAGTAGTTTGAAATTGTTTCATCTGTTGAAAGTTAAAATAGTTATAGAATATTTTTAAACCGTAAAAGCGAGAATTTAAATTTTAAATGTTAGAAATAAAGAAAGAGAGTTAATTCCTTTAAAATCATTGACCAAGTTGAATATTAAAAAATAAATAAAATATAGTTTAGGAATTTTGTGTTAAGTGTAATTAAATATTATTATCAGTATAACTTACAAAGTGTTTACTGTAAAAATTAAAAAGTTTCTTCTTCTTATTATTACTATTATATAGTTTTTTATTAGAATACAATACACTACTTTATATTTTTAGTGTATATTCTAACCAATACAAAAATCTTAATTTTTATTTTATGTTTTTAAACAAGTTTTTTATGAAACATTTTTCTCAATAAATATTTTTATTTTATATTTATTTTATATAACCTCTTAATGATTACATAAAAATTGAATTAATTTTTTTAAAGAAAAAATTATTTAATTTTTTGTATTAATAATAAAATTTACTTGTGAGCTTATATAATTAAGTTTAGGAATTAAATTATATAAAATTGCTCCAATGGTTAAATTATTTAATAAATATAGTAGTTACTAATTCTATTGTTATTTTATTCTCAGATATCTTTCAGAAAGTTGGTAGAGAACTTTTTGGACCAATTGGTTTTGAGTTTTAGTGAGTATATTATGTTTAACTCATTTTCTTCTCCTCTCATGAGTGGATTTTAAGAGAGGATATTCTTTATAAAGAGATTTAATATATGTAAATGATTTAATCTATGTAAGGAGATAATTATAACATCTATATAATGATTTGATTGTTAGATGTACGTAAGATGTGTTTGAGTATAAATTATATATATACAGGGGTTATATATATATAGCGTGGCTCAAGGCCCAAGCAGCTAAAGTAATTGCTTTAGGCTTCAAAAAAATTTAATATGCTTAGGCCTCAAGGTCATAAAGGTTTTAAAAAAATTTAATATTCTTTAGGCCTCAAGGCCTCAAAAAAATTTAATACTCACATATTATTATAAAATAAAAAATATTTAATTTTAAAATTATACTAAAAAAATTT
>Ga0209700_100229_pt1 | contig 95039 bp, 39 predicted proteins | sample SiratroredBW_FD_187528 | JGI IMG/M metagenome (GOLD analysis project Ga0209700, IMG submission 187528) | Root nodule microbial communities of legume samples collected from California, USA - Siratro red BW (SPAdes) (version 2) | ecosystem: Host-associated > Plants > Roots > Nodule | place: USA...
ATAGTGCACCAACTTGTCAACGACAAAGATATAACCAAAACAAACACAAACCCATGCCAACCATGAAAATTTGCAAGCCATCCCAACACGTTACAACGGCAGTAAAGGAGAAGGAAAAAAAAAAAAGGGAAAGGCAAAACCCATAAAACATCGCAGCATTTCATTCGCTAGTTTAACACGCTGCACCAAGTAATCAACGAAAAACTGACAAATAAAAACAACCTTAAACGAATCAAAATATGCTATTACAGCATCAAAGCATGAAAATCCCGTCCCTCAAAAAAATGACAACAAGAACAACAATTATAAATAAAAGGGTCGATCACATAATGCTAATTCAAAAACAGGGAGTAAAAGCAAACCTGCAGGAACTGAGACACCCCAAATTCCGTGACAGCCGCCATGTCCTCGATCAAGTGTTGGGAAGGTCTATAACAAAAATAGAGGGCGAAAAATAAAAAATTTGAGGACTAAGCAGAATCATAAAAGGTCATGGTGCGAATAGAGATGAACGAAGAGTACCAAAACAAAAAGAGTGTGGCAGTATCGTAAAACAAAGAGGGTTTTGGTGTGGCAAGAATAAAACCCTGTTGATTGCTTTGGCGTTAGTTACTATTCTTCAATTTTATATTCTTTTTTCCCTCTTCCTCTGTTTCATCGATCTATTCTTTTTCTGATTAATTTTGTGACTCTTCTCAGTGTTCCTGTGGTTTGATGGAAAAATGATTTCTGCAAACAGAAAAAAAATATACTTATTTATTGATAAAAGAAGTGACAAATAAATATATTTTTTTAGTAATCTTACTTGTTTATTGTTTATTATATTTTATAATAATAATAACAGAAAGAGATAACAAAAATATTATATGTCCATTTTTCTCTTTTTAAAGTGACATAAATGTAAATATTTTATCATCATTTAAAAAGAAATAAAATTAATCTCCTAATGCAGTAAAGAGTAGTTTCTGAGAAATTTTATGATAATCTCATTTGAAATGAGATTATCTTTTACGTAATTTAGAATAACAAATAGTAATATTATTATTATATGGCCCTTCATTAGACTCCAAGTATAATTGGCTCTGCGGGAACTCTAAGTACAACTTGGATTTTCTTTTTAAACTTTTAATGGTTATCAAATTGCCTCTCTTGAACTAATAATTGATGAGATTAAATATTTCAATATAAACTTTATCTTGTTGTATAACATTCGCTCCTAGGTAATAGATTTAATTTTTTATATTGGCATGTTAATTGTGACATCAAAATATAGCATGAATGACAACTCTTATATCTTGAATAAAAAAAATTCTTACTTTAATGATAAAACATATTATTTGATTTCATATAATCACATTGGTTCCATATTTATATTGTTTGAGTGTTTAATAAGTGTTTAAATAGTTCATTTTTAGTGGAGGGAAAACATTGTCTCTCAAATTTTATGCTGATCCTTTAATAATTTGGTTTCTTATATCAAGTCATTAATTTTTGTTTTTTATAGTTTAAGTGATGAGAGTTTTAGAAAAAAGATAATTCTTCTGACATCTCTTTCATTCACATTTTAATCCACATTTTGAGATAAAAAGCTCTATTATTTGAATCACCAGTTGAATATTTTTAGTAACAATGTTTTATATTACAATTAATACTGATGATTGAGTGACCAACCCAATACTAAAATAGTATACGTAAAAATAAAATAGAGATTGCAAAGAAATCACAAAACAAATTTAACACTTTCAATCTTCACACACATATTTTAAACGCATCAATTGAAATTTAATTTTTTCATTTAATTATGAATCAACATAAATATTATCAACATTTAAATAAACAAAACGTTACAATATGTGATTTTTAAATCATATTAAATCTCATCAACTAACGATAATAAAAATTGAAATCATTTAAAGTCTTCGAATCTTCCATTTCATATAAATAACTAAAATTGTTAGTAGAATTAGTGATATAACAACTTTTTAAAGTATTTAGAAACATTAAACTTTAAAATACTCACACTTGAAAACAATAAAGTATTTAGAAAAAAACTCACCCCAAATCAAATTGATTTAGAAACTAAATTTTATTTTAAAAAATATGATAAAGAAATTTAAAAACTTAGAGATTGTTAACAAAATTTAAAAACTGACGATTTTAAAATTAAATAACTAAATAATAAAGTTATAATTTATATTCTTAAAATTTAAACATTAATGATTCTAAATCCATATTTTTAAACTGGTAAAAGTGGTAAATTAATTGTTTTCTTTTACAAGTATATTTGTCTGGTACATGTGTCATGTATCTGTTTCAAATTTCAACAATCATCTCGGTGATTTTTTTCATGGAAATAAATTCTTATTGATTTTTTAATTGTGCATGTATCACTATGTCCATCTGTACAAACTATAATAACAAATACTTATAATATACTTAATCTTTATCATGACATTAATGACCTTCAATAAATTTTTATCAATTCCAATCTTGAAAAACTCCTTTCAATTTATCATTGTCAAGTTTTGTTATTTAAAATATCTCAAATCATTAATATCTTGTATTTTAGTTTTTCATACACCCACCATGAATGATTTGTTTTCCAAAATTGACCAAACATTATACAATTATATAATCATGGTAATTACATGTTGTTTAAGAGAAAATTTTGAACTTTTGTAGACTTTACAAACTTAAGCACTCCACCCACCAATCAAACCAAATTTGTCCAATTATAAAGAGCTTCATTATTTTATATTTATAACGTTTTATCTTAAATGAATTTTCCAATTGTCTTTTAGTACTATTTTATTTTTATAGATATTCATTTTTTCATTTTTCAAGAATCATAAATAAAAGAAACACACACCTACCAAATATTAAACAAAAAATAAAAAACTAGTAATACATGCATAAAGCAAACAAAAAGGAAACTCATAATGGTTCAAGATTGACATTATATCTATTCACCACCATGGTCAAATTCACTATTGTTGCTTTCTTCTCTATAGTTGTTATGGGTCACTCGTCATTTCGCCATTACTGTGGAGCCATTCCCAATCAGAATTTAGAACCCTAGCAAAAACCTACCTTCTCTCTCAAGTTGAAGCCCCAAACACATTTTTTCTTCTTATTTGCTTTGCTTTTTATATTATTTTAATTCTTAATTTTTAATCTTTTATATTATTTTAATTCTTAATTCTTAATCTAATTGTGGTAAGAAGACGATGAAGTTTGTTCAATTTCTTAAAAGGAATAATAAAATTAGAGATTTTAATTTATTTTAATTATGATATATAAGTACATCAAATATAAGAAGAATTAGAATTTGAAATAAAATAAGAATTTTAATTCATTATCTTGTTGATACTGTCTTTGTCTTTTTCTTAACAATGGTCTCTACAAACATAAAAGAAAATAATGTATACAAACTCTTCTTAATGTCAAAAGAATATATATAGATAATGTACTTTTTATTTTTTTAATAAAGTAGAATAAAAACTGATTATATTTATTATTAATTAATAATATTATTAACTAACCGAATAATATTCACAATATAAATAATATTATATTTATGTAATTAAATAAAGAATAACAATAATAGTTATATTAACAAATAAATTAATCTAAACAAATTACTAATTTATGTATATGTCTATAAAATAATTAATCCAATATTTCTGTGCAGAAAAAATCTATTCATCAATAAAACCTTGCGCCACTGTTTTAGTAAATAAAAAAAAATCAATGCAAAATGAAACTTTGGATTGGGTTTGACGGAAAAAGATAAAGCTTCCAACTCAACCTACATTAAAGATAACGAACTAAAATATTAATTTTTCCTAAAGTAAAATGCTTGGTAATATTTTGTAGCATTTTTTTTACGTTAAAGTTTATTCTTTTCTTCATATTTTAACACTTCAAAAAATAGTCTTTTAATTTTTTATTCGGAACCCAGTAAAGCTAACTAAGGTTTCAATTTAGTAATGTAACTTTTTTTTTTATCTTGTTGTTTTTGAGAAGTTTTTCACAGATTAAAAAAATTTATTTTGGATTTAAAATTAGTCTAGCGGTTATATAAAAGATAATAAACATTGCGAACTTTCATATTTTTATACGAAATATAGATGATGTCGTAAGAAGCGATTCAGAATAATTTATGATTTTAATCCAATGCTGTACTTCTTCTTTTGATATTTTATGAAACTGAAAGAAATACGATTAAAAGTTTTACACGTGAATTTTAAAAAGAATTACTTTAAGAAAACTTGTAAAGCAAACATGCTCCTGATTTGATATTTTGCACTACATTTTTTTCCTAACTTTTCTGGTTCAATTCAAATTTTCTATAGTATTATTTTCTTTATTGATGTTTTTCACTTGATTCCTTCTTTGACTTTTGATGTTTTGAAGAATATTTTATTGCTTGATGATGTGAATTTGTGATAAAGATTAGTAACTGTTTGATAAAATGGAAATTTAATATTTGACCAATAAATGGCAACTATTGGATACCATAAATAGAGAGGAAAGTAGTCACTCAAGAATGTGAGTATGAAGGTTTTCTTCATTTATCTTAATTTTATTTAATTCAGCCTCTTGTCTATTTTTTGTTTGAGCCTGTAGTATATATACTCTTTACTTATAATTTAAAATATTTATGTAAAACATAAATTACTTGTTAATTTCTCTCTCTCACTCACTATATTCCTCAAAACTTGATTGGTTATGAAAACAAGGTACTTCTAATGTTAAATTTACTTTCCATAACATTGTAAACATCCACCATTGTAAATAACACTTTCAGAGATTAATAGTATGACTTATATATTGATTATCTGTGAAAGAAATATAATTTACTTTTTTTAGGACCTCTACAAATATTTGTCTTCATAATTGACATATTGATGTATTGATGGGTATTTATTTTGATTTTGGTTGAACTTTTTTTATTGATAGAAGTTGAAACATAATAAGTAAGCACTATATTCAACCACCTCATATTGATCACTTGACATAAATAACTATGAGATGGTCAAGGTTATAAAATTAGTTTAAACATGTGAAAGTTTTATGAACATGTGAAAGTTTTATGCCCTTAAATTTATTTAAAAATAATGCATACAAGACTCTCTCTCTCTCTGACGTTATAGGTGATATATACTCAAAAAGAGAAGACACTCTGACGTTACAGGTAATGTATACTGAAAGAGGAAAAGGTAGTTAAGATGAGAGTGAGAAGATAGAATGGTTAGATCTGTTTGATACTCCCTCTCATCAGATATATATATATAGATTATGGGCTTAGCCCAAGTCTTAGGTAACGGATTGGATAGTTATCAAATTTTACAGGTGGGATCCTAAACTACTTTCTGTGTTTAAGAAATTCTTAATATAAATTTTTATTTTTTAATTTATTTATTAAATAACTTTTTTTTACACGCTCAATTGAATCATGTGTTATATCAGTACAATTAAATTTAAAAAATGTTTACATTTCTCTTATATACTTTAAAAAATTTATTTAATTTTAAATTAATAAAAATTTAGTTAAATATATTATTTTTAAATATTTAGTTTTGTGATGACAAATTTAATTAAAAGAATATAGACATTTTTTAATATTTATAAGATTGAATTTATTAATTATAAAAAAGTTTGTTAATATTTTATTCTACAAAATATTTTATTCCATTTCAAATTATAAATATTTTAACAATAAAATACTGAGACTAATGAATATAAAATAATTATTAATATGCAACTATTAATATGCGATTGATTACTTTATGCATTTTATGCATTATATAAACTTTTGGTATACAAATTAGGCATTTTATGCATTATATATATAAACTTTTGGTATACAAATTAGGACCTGCACTTATAATTTTCTAAAATACTGAAATTATCTTTAATATTTATAAATTATTATTTTTCATCTTCTTTTATTCAATTTTTACAGTAAAAAAATATATCTTATAATTTTTGTTATTTTTCTGTAACATGGTTTTCTATATAAAACCGTAAAACTTGAGCATTTTATAATTTGATGAAGTACAAATAATACTAAAGAAAAAGATAAAGAGGAACTAAGAAAAAAAAACAAAAAATAAAAATCTTATTTTATTAATTTAAAATTAGAAAAACTTTTTAAAATATACGATAAAGAAAAACGTTAACTTTCTTTTTTTAATTTTTTTAATTTGGTGGTTCTACTAATAACACGTGATGTGTAAAAGAGAAAATAATATTATTTAATAAATAAATTTAAAAATAAAAATAATAAAAATATTATTAGTATATTAAATATTTACATAAATGCGAGAAGGTAGTTTGTATCGTAGCCTTTTGTTAATTGAAAACAGTGGAGATAAATATGGAGAAAATAAATAAAAAAATAGCCTTTTGTTAATTGAAAACAGTGGAGATAAATATGGAGAAAAAAAAAAAAAAAAAAACGAAAGTTCATTTAGTCACACGAAAAATTCAAAATTTCTTTTAGTGGTATGTGTATACATGTACGTAACTAAAGTTATTTTATCCTCCTAAATTAGTCCATTCTTTTAGTACATCTTTTACTTAATATACATCTTTGTACTTAATATACTTATTCTTTTGTTTATAACAATATTAGATGGATATTATTATTTCGAAATGTATGTGTGGATAACATGTATGATTATGAATATATAGATACGATAAAAATTTAATTTGCTACTGCATGAGTATAAAATCAAACAGGGTATTCTTTTATCTCTAAATGGACCTGCCCCATATGTAATGTAAAATAGAGGAATGTTCATCTCATTACCTGAAATACTAATCTCACATGTTACACATTTTTTGTTTTTCATCTTTTTTTTCTCACATGATATCTTCAATTTACCAATCATTTATATCTCAGTCTAGAATTTGAATACGATGATATCACTCTGATCTAGAATTTGAATACGACCACCTTGAGTGTGAAATAAATCATACATCTTGAAAGGAAAAAAATAAAATAAAAATAAACCATACCTACTGAAAGAAAAACATTCTCATTTTATGTATTCAATCCAATTGTTCTTTCTCTTTCACCTTAATTTTCACTTAACTTTTTCTCAGTATCATCCTATTTCACCAAATAGCTTGCTACATTCTATCATTTTCCCCCATGACCATTAGACCAATCACTTTTTTTTATTTTTTTATTTCTTCTTTCTTCCTTTCCCTTTCATCACAACCAAATCATTCCCATTTTATCAAGAATTAAATCACAGACAATTATGTTATCAGTAATTTACTCTAACTATACAAAGAAAAAACCCTACTGCAGAAACATTTGAGACGATCATATAACAAATTTTAATGGCAGTAAAACTTTGGCAAGAAAAAATTGAATTCCTTTGTAGAATAATCTACATTCATTAATTGATATAAAAGAATATATGTTCAGAAGCTTTATCTAAAGTTTTCTGCCATGGCAAGCCAGGTGTTTGATTAGAGGCCAGAGGGCAAGCTCCCACTATTCGGTCAGGAGTAGGTATTATCTTATCTGCTGTTTTCTGTCATACATATACATGTATGCCAGGTGTTTGATATTAGGGTGGCCACCGACCCTCCACAACGGACTGGTGTCAACCCTCCACCGACCCTTGCACTTGCTCCATGCAAGGTCCAAGTACTAATTGAACCAAGACACACGTGAACTCACAATTACAAGGAATGCTAAAATAAACTTTGTATAAAATGTTGATTAACAGCGTAATTCTATATTAGAATGAAATAGTTATCAGACACTATTCCTCTGAGAGAATTCAGAAGCAGTAAATCACAGCAGAGACCAAGAAAAGTACAATTAGTAAATTGAACCCCAACTACCAGCTACCATATACGCATTAATTCATGTGTATTAATTGTCCCCACAGGTTTATATGTGTGTGTTACTTAAAATTATTGAGAGAAAGTTGTTTCACATATATAGTGGTTTTCCCAAACCAACAAATTAGTGTCCTAAATTAGCTTTAACCATTAACCACATACATGCGAGGGGGAAAGGGGTTGTCTTTAGCAGGTAACATTTTTTAGCCAAGGGAGGATGCATTTGAAAATATGGTTTGCCTGTTTAGTGGAAAACCAGGCTGTCATCTGAACTATTGCTCAAGTGGCCTAGGGTTTTATTTCATCGTATTAGACAAACTTAACCCCACTAATATTGTTAATTTACATGCTTTAATTTTCAATTTCAACAAATGTGGGTATCCTTCTCTGTTTCCCTTATCACTTTGATACCCTCCAAGCCTACAACAAACATCAAGGAGACTAGGACACATGCTACAAAGATAAACAATAGCATTCATTGGCCAAGTATATTGTTCATATTTCATGCCCATCAAGGAACTGTCATAGGCATACTTACTCCATTCATCACTATATCCACCCCTTAAATCACATTAGTCTCAACAAGAGTAACATTAAGACACCACTAAGTAAAAATGATGGATTCACACTAATTTAGAAGCAATCTGTGAACAGATTCCCAGAAAAATTGCAATTGTCACTAGCCAATTACAAACGTTCGTTTCTACTATTTTACAACACTACAAAAAAATACTATGAATCATATTCATCTTGGTTTGCATAAGTTGGTAAAGTATTTATCTGATAACAGTTAAACTCGGTATAAATTACACTAACCGTTAGTATAACCTACAAAAATATCTAATGACATGTATCGATTTTGTATACATCGGAATTAATAGAAACATCCTCTAGGATGACCAGAAGTTAATGCTTAGAAATGTTTTTTTGTTTCTATCTATATAGTAACTCGTAACAATATTTTCTCTCTCTATCGTATCCTTTATTAGATCTCGTATCCCTCTCTTAGTTTTGTTCTATAAGTAACATTTCTCTAATATTTATATTCACAGTTTAATTTTGGTGAAACAAATGGAAGTAAACCCAATGGCTAATAGTGTAATTTTTCAATTAATGTATGACATTTATATAGTGTTTAAATAATGCACATGGATTATGAAAGAAGTTACAGTTTCCCCTATATTCCAAAACATACGAAAATGAGAATATATAAAGTGTCAAATTGATGAAGAAATTGAGCAAAAAAGCAAAAATAAGATATGAAAAGGAATACCTAAGGATGAGTGCAAGATATTGAACACACTTGGTCCGATGAATACCAAACAATTAAAAATACAGTGGACACAATTATGCTACCCATCCCATACTTGATGTCCATCGATAACTATTATCTAAAAAATTTAAAAAAAAATTATAAAATGATGTTGGCTAGATGAGTTTCTAGTCACTGAGTGACACAAACCAAAAGACCAAGACCATAAACAATATTATCCACTATGGGTCCAACTTGAATGGGTGCAGGTTGATTCTTAGAAAATAGTAAAAAGCAAACCCAGTAAAACCTAGAAAACAAAAACAAGGGGAACTACACCCAGACAACCTTTTTTTACCGCAGCTCTACATGAGGCATAATAATGTTGACTGAGTTTAAGCAGCATGGTCTATTCTAAAGTCCAAAGAAACAGCATGAGAGTGATTTGATTCATTCAGGGAAAGGGAGATGAACCGACCATATCACTGTCACCCCTTCCCTTCTCTTTAAAGAAAAGTTTTCCATTTGAATGTAGCAAGTGCAAAAACATTCAATGCGGCATAGACTCCAATTAATGCCATTTCCCACAACTTCCTCTACTCAATGAAGTACTAAATGTTACTTGGAAGAGTCAAACAACACGTTTGCTTACCACAAATTCCGGCACACAGCTAGTAGCTCCACTCTTATTCCGGACCATTTCAAACTCCATCCTTATTACCTACACATAATCATAATCCAACTCTTTCACCAAAAAAAAGCAGATCCATTAGACTCAAGAGAAACAAACAAATAAAATAAGCAAACCAGTGCTGCTACAAAGTGTCTTAAAGATGATAATGATAATAACATCTACTTGACTCCAGTCTCTTTCAGAAGCAAAATTAACAAAACGAACCAAAAAACATCCTAGTCTTATGCTTACAAAGAAAAACCGTCAGAAAGATTAACATACTTAATTCACATGTCAGTAAGATTAAGCAAATCCATCTCAGAAGGAAGGAGGAGGACGAGGTGGAGCAGCTCCCCAAAATACATCATGAGGCATGTTCTGACCATTGTGTAGCAAATTAGGAGGCAAATTATACATGGCCATTGAAACTGGTTCACCTAAACCCTGAGATTGTTGTTGCTGCTGCTGCTGCTGCTGCTGTTGCACTTGCATTTCCTCTTCACCTTGTTCATCCTCCAGCGGCAGCCTCTCATAAGTAGCGTTGGCGAATGTGGCGGCGATCACCATCACCGGCCCGGAGGCCACCAGAGAACCCGCGACGGTGCCGCCAACAACCTGCCCCTGCCCTCCGGCCAAGTAGACGGAGAGTCCGGTGGCGCCGGGAGGCGAAGGGGAGGGCAAAAACGCGCCGGAGAGGGAGAGAATCTCGAACCGTCCGTGGAGGGTGATGACTCCGGCGGGCGCGGCGGGCTGTCGGAGAGTGACGTTGGTAACAATGCCGCTGCCGCTGAGGACCGACACGCCGCGGTGGCGGCGGTTGGCGAAGGCGGCGATGCTCTCCGCGACGTCGCTGCCGCTGGCGATTTCCAAGACGTGGCTGCGGAGCGCGTTGGGGCTTTCTTTGGTTATGACAATCGGCGGCTTGGGCTTGTTCTTGGACCCGGGAGGCCTGCCACGTGGCCTCCGACCACCGCTTCCCGGCTCCGAACCTTCGTGGCTTCCGAGGTTCTGGTTCTGGTCGTCTCCGTTGTCCCTGTTGACCTCTTCCTCCGTGGTGTTGGTGTTGGCGTTGGTGTTGCTGTTGCTGCTATTGGTCGGAGTAGTATTCGCGTTGTTGTTGTTGTTGTTATTGTTCTCCATCAACTCTTGCTCTCTGATCATTCCCACATTCCCAGCCCACCACCGATTCGCCATGTTCAACTCTCTGAAGCTTTATTTTATGTTGAAAACAGATAAAGGGATGAAAAAAATAAACAACTCAGATCTGTGTCTCAATTAGGCACGAAAGACATGCTTTTTTGCATGTAAACCCTAACCACACATGTAAACAGGAGTGGTCACATCCAGCTAATTGAGAGTGTGGCACAAAATTGACTAAGGTGAAGAGAGGAGGAAAAAGGGGTGTGTAGAAGTACAAGAGAAGATAAGAGAAGAAAGGGTTGAAGTTGAAGGAGGTATTTTTTGTTGACAAAAAACGCAGTGTTTTCGGGGGCTGTTGTTGCAGCAGAAAGGATATAATACGGTAATATGGTAATATGCTTTTGTAATTGTACCTCAATCTATGCCACTAAAAGGGTCAGATTAGTACGGGCAGAAGATAGAAACAGTGGGAAGTACCTTGAGAGTGAGCGGGGTCCTCTATCGTTGTTTTTTATATATATTTTATAGGAGAAGGAAGATGATGTTAGCAATAGCAACAGCACCTTCAGCAATAGCAATAATGGAATAATGGCTATGTTGTTATGATATGATGATATATGCATTAGATTGAAGAAACGAAGCGGTTTGGAAGAGGGAGTGGTTTTGGCTGTCCCTGGTAAGCGGTTCTTGAGTTGCGTTCAAAGTTTTCAACTTCCGAAGCAAGCAGAACTCCATCCACTTGTTGATGTGGTGTCACCTACTCACCCAGCTTCGTTCAAAACAATATTAGAGAGAGAAAGAGAAGCAAGTTGCGCGAGATGGGCAAGAAAAAAGAGTTTTGAGTTATGATGGGGAATTTACTCTGCTACCCTCTTTTGCTTGGTGGCTTGGTTGGTCAGGTTAGTGATTGAGGAAGTGGTACTTGCTAGCATGGTGGCTCGAGTGACGCGTGGAGTGGGCCTTCCGGGCCAAAATCAAATGCAAAACTTCTGCTGTTGCTGTTCTTACTGTTCTTACTGTTCTCACTGCTCCTGTGCTGTGTCTTCTGAACTCCATTCACTCTTCTACTTCTCCCAATACTCCCACCTCTTACCCTTTCTCCTTATTTCCTTTTCATAACTTTTTACTCTATCAACACACCCTACAATCTCACTTTTACTTCTACCACTAACAACAACATAATAACCTGCATTATCAACTTATCATCCATCCCTTTTGGAATCATCATTATTTTTAAAAACTCTTCCATTTTCTGACATCTCAACATTAACTGCTGTATTTTTAAATAATACTATTTTTTTCAATATTCATTACCTTAAATAGTCAGAAGCTTGAAAAAATGTAAGTTTTTTTTAGCTAATACTTTTAACTCTCTGGTTTCAAGGGGTTTGGTTAGCATCTTCATATATTTATTGGGATGCATAAGTATAAGTCAATTCAAGTTACAGGTTTTATGATTGTATAGGTTCTGAAAATAGAAATACGTGAGATGTAGATAGGTTGACAAGACAGAAATAAAAAAATTAAAGACATTTGGTTATAAATAAAAAAACGATTAGGTCTCCCTATTTTTAAAATCATCTCATCCTTTCAACTAAACAACACCCTAAGTTTGAGGAATAGTTATTAGTGGAGCTTAATAGTGTGATTAAATATGGATGAGATTTTAAGGTTATTAAAGAAAATATGTTTTTTTAAGTGTCTGAAATAAATAAAAATATAAAAACAGTAAGAATAAAGAAAGTTAGAAGGAGGGCGGCAGGAGCAGGAGTGGGACACATCAATGCCTGCAAATGGCGACAAAAATAACGAATGCCAATGTCTCTGAAACATCACCGCCAACATTATTTCTTTCTACGTTCCCTCTCTCAGGAAAATCACTTCAGAATCAGTAATCATTTTTTTATTATTATTTCTTCAAGGTAGTAATTATTTATCTTTACCTTCTAATTATACAAATTCACTTTATTACATTTTTTTATTAGTGGAGCAGAAGTGTTTAACATATTCACCTAACATAATTAGTGATAATAACACACTGATATAACCAAAAATGTAGTGTGTATAGTGTATGAGTTATTGGAGATTGTCTTGTTTTTGTTTGTTTGAGCTTTGAATGCAATTGTAGTGAGTGTGATATGAATGAGCATGGGAATTGGGATCATGCTGCCACCCCACCAATACGTAAGTAATGATGCTACTTTTGCAATGAATCTACTGTTCGCCACCAGAAAAGTGAGAATGGAACCCAGAAAAACAACTCGAATAAACACATCTTACAACAAAGTAGATGCTTGTGAAAAAGGGAGACAAAATAATTTGGTATGTACAAATTAAATTCATATAGTTAACAATGAGTATATAATTTATTTTAAGATGAAAAAAAAAAATGAGAGTGACAGGTGCAGGTTGTGTATGCAGCAAAAAGAAAATAGCAATGGGTGGTTAGTGTCTTTATCAATGCAATCCGTGATCCAATAGCAGACTAAAATTGAGACATGATAAAATTCAGAAAATCTAGAGTGGGAAGAGATAAGCATGTATGGTGACTAAAATTCAAATACTATCAAAATACACAGAAGGGTAGGAATAAGTGTTCTCAAGATTGGTTAGATAGCATCTTTGAAAGCAACACCAAAGCAACATCGTTATCCATTCTCTTAACATAAATGAGGACAAATCTGAAAAGTCAAGTTTTTGAATACAATGATGACACGTCACGAATAGCAGTTGAAGCAAAGATTCGTGTGTTTGGGTTTTCTGTGAGAACACGATAGATTTGATAGGAAAGACTTATGGGGTTTTCTTTTTTTACTGAAAGAAAAACTTGTGAGTTGGTTTGAAATTTGAACACTGAAATTAGAACAAAAAATTAGTCAAACAAGTGGTGTGCAGAATGAGATAGCATAGCGTGGAAGTAAAACTCATTCGGTTGGTCATCCAAAATCCAATTGGCGATAAACTCGAAACAGCTCAAAATCCAAAATCTAATCACCACGCAGTCACTGGTTTACCTTACTTTGGTATTTCCATCTTATAACACCTCCTCTTCTGACAAAGAAAACATTGAAATGATACAAAGTTTAAAATTATAAATTATAAAAAAAAAATACATGATATCAGCATGTTTTAAAGAAAAGATTTTACAAAATTTAAGTTTAAATATAATTATTTATAATAGTGACCGTCTTTTTTTTAAACATATTATACTATTTTTGTGAAGATAGTTTTTTGTTTTCTTAAACTTTTTATTGAAATTGATTTACTTATTTAAAAGAAGAGCCTTCTTAGTGTTATTAAAACTACATTCAATTATGATATATTTGATTTGTTTTATTAACCTAATTACTTATAAATAAAATCTTCAATTTTTGTAACAGGTTTATCACCTAACAAAATTAAACCAAAGTAAAAGTACATAAAATATTTGAAAAAATTAAGAAGGGAAAAGAAACAAATAAAATAACCCTAGAAACAAATGAAAAAATAATGTACATAAAAAGCATAATTTTCATAAATAAAAGAATCAGGGTCAGAAAAAAATATAAAAAAATATGTGCATAAAGAACACAATTTTCATAAAATAGAAAGTATCAAATTCACACTTAAAGACATGATTTTGTAAAAAAAAAAAAAAATCTAGTAATTGTTTGAAAAATATAATAGATACATTTTACTTTTTAACAAATCAAATCATATGTTTATTATCTGTACTGGTGGAAACAAAGAGCCTCCAAGTTTTTTAATAATAAAATACAATGAATAAAAATAATTATTTTTATATAACTTTTATTAAAATAAAATAATTAGAAAAATATAAAAAAATAAAAATATAATAAAATATGTATACAAAATAATCATTTTTCTTATTTTTATTTTTTAAACAAATATACATAGATAGTGTTAATAAAATGAGATTTAAATTTCCATAATTACTCATAGAAGGGCTAAATTATTATTAATAACCACTATTATTAATATTTATTATTTATTTTAATAAATAAAAACATTTGCTATAATTTTAAGGATAAACCAAGTACACCAAAAAGGAAAATTGTATCTCTTTATTAATTGTTATTAAAATAAGAATTTGATTTCCATAATTACTTGTAAAAATATTAAATTATTATTTATTATACTAAGTAAAATAGTTATTACAATTTTAAAGGTGGAATTTAAGAAGATATGTAAAATAACAATTTGCAAATCTTTTGATTCTTATATATATATATATATATACCAAATTTGAGGAGAAAAAGCATATAATGTGATGAATTTTCTTCTTTGATTTATTGAGTTTAGTTAAAAAATTTAATCTGATTGGATTTACTTTTACTTTTAGTTTTACTTTTTAACTTTTCAAAAATATTACAGAAATGATAAGATATATTGTAATATAAGAAAAAGTAACTTTAAACATTTACATATCATTATATAATTAATAATAGTATAAATTTTACATAAAATACATTTATATAACTTGATAATTATATTTCTGTCTCTTAGTTCAAATTAGTAAAATTAACTAAATATTTTTTTAGTAAATAAATATAAAGTATACAAAAATTTTACAAATATGTAAAAAAATATGATCTAATCTAATAAAACATTCAACTTTTTCAAAACTTTACTATATACGGATTTTACTTTCGATTTATTCTGTTTTTAGTGCTACAAGTAGAAGTTATCAGCTCTGATTGAATTAGGTGAGTTTATAATCACCGGTAGTAAACAGCAAACAGAACTCGGTGAATATCAGTAATCAGTGTACATGCCCAATGATAGAGGATATCTATATTTTGGTATAAAATTCATTATTAGTGATTGACTTCATCTGAGATAAAAATCAAATTTGTTGAAAGATCTGCATTTGATTCAATCAGTGGCAGATGAACAGCAATAATGTTGCAATACAGTGTTAAGGCACTTGGCACTAGTTAGATAGTAATAGATAGATATATTGAATGATGTGTAAGGAGCTCCAAGTACACCCATAATGTTACAGTGATGGCACCGAATATGACTATCTAATTTTTTAAAAATACTAAAATAGTTCATTCACCAAGTAAAGTGGTCACCACTTTGTTCACATAATCCAAGAACAACAAATTTCATTTTGCTTTAAGTAATTCGGACGCTGGGTTGAAATCCATACACAGTAAATCCTCCATCAACAGAAATAACTTGTCCAGTGATGTAAGAAGCTGCTGGCAAGCAAAGGAAAGTCACCAAGGATGACACCTCATGTGCTTCTGCAATTCGCTGTAGTGGCGTACGAGATATTATCCCGCTAGAAACTTCCTTATTTGCAAGCACCTGGTAGATGCAAGGTAACAATTAGCATGCTAACGTACATGATATGTACAGGTATAATTCATCAGCACAAATCTCTCTCAAGAATTTGAATTTGGTACTAAATTAACCTAAAGATGTGGAAGACTAGACTAGACACCTTGAATATAAAGTTTACTTACAAAGATATTTTAATAGAGTATGATGTGATATGATACAAAATTGGATTTAACTCAGCCCAAAAACTAGCTCAAGCCTATCCTCCAAACTCATACACTGTTTTTATCGTATCTCGAGTTAATATGAGATCTATCATGATGATTGCGTTAGACCTCTTAAATGTTCTTAAGATTAAGCCACCTTAACTAGGTATCTCAATATGCAGGCTAATTAGATTTTCTCATACCATAGAATAAAGGATTAGAGGGTGTAAAGACTGATAGACAGACTCTCTTTTTATCTGAATACTCTTATACTGCTGAATACACACAAGTTAAAACTTGAAAGGAGCATGAATGTAAAACTTCAAAGACAGATTATATATTGACAGGATCAACAAATTACAGAACATAATATCAGCTTGGAATTTGTTTACTAACGACCAGTTCACAGCAGATCGAATTCAATTTTATTTATCAAAATAATTAACCAATCTTCAGAAAGAAAAGACCATTATTCCTCTTGGAACAGAAAATAAATTGGGTGAAAGAGCATTACAGGTTCCGCAAGTGATGTTTTGGTGTACCAGGGTGCAACACCGTTGCTCCTAATATTGTCTTTCGCCCATTCACATGCAAGATATTTGGTAAACTGATCAATTGCAGCTGAAGAAAACAGCACAATGAATCTATTTCGTCAATATATTTCAAAATAGTTTGTAATCTATGTTTGAGCCGGAGATGATATAATTATACATCACCACACCTTTAGTTGCTGCATAAATGGCTCCCGAACCTACACTTGTCTGACCTGCAACTGAGGAAATGAACACAATACTTCCGTTTCCAGATTCTTTAAGAAGAGGATATGCAAGTTGGCACAGATGGTATGCAGAGTCCAAGTTAGTTGCCATCAATTTTGAATATTCTTCAGTTGTATACTCTATTGTTGGCTTCCTCACATTTGTTCCTACATTGTTTACCTAAGCTCACAAGATGATCATAGAAACAAAACTTATTATGTGCTGAAATCTTTCCCATAAGAGAAACAAGTCTTGCTATTTGAACATTTTTAATTTTAACAGTTTTATGCTGAAATGATCACGAAAGGCAAAGTTATACATACTATGTTTTTAACTAACTATTTTGTGCAGATACTAATGCTGCCTACAGGATGGATTTCAAACAACAATAAGAACGTCTTATTTAGGCAAAATATGTAAAGAAATTGCAATTATTTATTTATTTTATAAGTCGGTAACCACTTGCAAAATGAGTGCATGTAAGACGAGAAAAGGATGAAGAACAAAGACTAACACATTGTGTGTTTTACGATGATGTTATTACAATACATGATACAGTATTCAGCAATACACATCATATTGAAATTCCCGTTTGAATTGAAATACCTGAGATCAATCTCTAACAATTTCAGTAACTAATATCCCAAAATAAGAGAGTCATAAATACAGCTGAATACACAAGTTATCCTGCTTCTATCCTAATCACAGGCAAAGCAGCTGGGTTGCATCAGACGACATGACAGGGTAGGTACAGAGGCTCCAAAATATTTTGAAAATTTGCACAATAAACAAATTAGTAAGTGGTACATTCATTCACTTAACACCGGTATTCCCATTTTCACAGTATAGTTTCTTGATTTTAAAGGTTTTATCTTGAGATGTGTCATATTATTATTATCACAAACTCTAAAATTGTATTTATGGTGCTGCAGTTAACATTTCCTGCATTCACACATTTAGTTAATCAGAATGGTTGGATGAAGATGCAACGACTCATATTTTATCTTGCCAAATCTAATTTTAAGATATGTATTTGACATGTGAAGCATTTGATCTTCATCCAACAGTTCCTTTTCATGAATGCATGAATGTTAGAGATCGCTTTCATGAATTATAATCAGTGATGACTTTTATAAAGCTGAACACTCAGATTATCCTGTCTACTATTCTAACCTACTTTATGTAAGACAAAATATTCCAATATATAAATATACAAACAAAAAAATAAGAAGGAAGACTCACAAGTATGTTGAGCATGCCGTTGAAGGCAGAGGCCACTTGTTTGATGAGATTCTCCCTTTGGGCTGGAACAGACGCATCACAAACCGATCCAGAAACCGAAAACCCCTTCTCTTTCCATTCCTTTAAGCATGCATTCAGCTCCTCCTCATTCCTGGAACAAGTGTACACAGTGGCACCAAACTCCGCCAGTTCCTCCACCACAGCATGCCTGAATCCAAGAGTGAAACCAAACCACACATCACACCCATAAAAAAATAGCATGCAAAAAACTCAACTTCAAGTCGTTTTAACAAACCCCAGAATCAAGAAACCCAAATCAATACAATACCAAAAAAAAAAAAACGATTCCGAAACGTGTAGAAAGAAAATGAGAAAGGAAGAAAAAAAATAAAAAATAGGAACCCGATTCCACGTGTGCCTCCAGTAACGAGAGCAGTGGTTCCCTTAAGTGACCATCTTGAAGCTCTGCCACTACCCTCTGGGTTCGCCATTGTTGTTTGCTTTTGTTCACGATCTTATCTTGTGAGTTCTGACCATGAAAAACTGGGAACTGTTCTATCTTGTCTAAAAAAACCATGATTTTAGATATTTGCTATGCTAGCGCCAATGTTCCGATGGGCCCATTTGTGAGGGTTGTTTGTGTGGGTTGTTGTCACTGCTGATTAGGCAAAACAGTGAATGCATGTTTTCTTTTAGTATTTGGAAAAGGACTAATTTTTTTTTTTTAGTAATTATTGTATATTTATAAAATTTATAAACTTTTTGAGTGATTTGTAATATATATACTATTAATTTAAAAATTAAATCATGCTTTTTAAAATTAAATTTTATACTATTACACATTCTCTAATAATTTTAAAAATCTTAATTTCAACTATTTACCTTAAGTTATTTCTAAAGGTATTTCTAAACTTTTCATCAAATATTAAAAATAAAATAATCCATTGATTCATTTGTTTTGCAAATTAAAATAATGTTATGATATACAAATTGAGAAGAATATATGTACCTTGAGATACGATATAAGATTTGAGACGGTTAAACTAGTGTAATTTTTTGTAAAATTTAAAAATGGTGATTTTTTTTTCTGATTGTGGGTAAATCGTGTAGAGGTTACGGATATCAATATAAATAACTCTTGTCATTGTTGCACGATTTAATTCAAGATTATGTGAAAAGAAAACATAATTTTAGTTAAATGAATGAAATGGTGTAATAAAGATACTATTTTAATTAATTAATTAATTGATTAATTAAAATCGTTATACTATTACATAATTTTAGGATGATTAATTCTCTCACCCTTCCTTTTCTCTTTTGAAGCCCTTTTAGGGATTTTGTGTTGGATATGCAATGATTAAAATTAATTGTCATTAAATAATTGAAAATGTAAAGTTAATTTTACTCGAAGAATCTTTACCTGAAAAGAAGTTATCAGTTGTAAAGAAAAAAATGGAAATAAATTTGGGAATTTTTAAATAAAAAATAAGAAGAGTGGAAATAGTTTTAAGAAAGAAAAAAATCTAAATAAATTTGGGAATTTTTATAAAAAGAAAAAAAAGGAAACTTTTTATAAAAGAAAAAAAAATGGAAGTAGTATGAGAATTTTTATAAAATTACAGTAATGGTTATTTTTAAAAAAGAGAAAAAAAAAATAGAGGAACTAGTTTTTAGAAAGATAAAAATCTAAATAAGTTTTAAAAAGTTTACTTCATTTTTTGAAAAAGTTTAAACTTTTTTTTAATTCAAATAATTTAAATTTTCACTATATAAAAATCATCTTTTTATTTAACTATCTTGCATAAATTTTCTTCACAATAAATAACTTTTTTTAATTTAACTATTATTTCATTCAAATTAACTTTAGATTTATTTCAATTACTTAACGAACAATTAATTTCAATCATTATATACTCATAAAAATTTCCAAAAACCCTTTATCCCTATGTATTATATATGTGAGAAAGGAAGGGTCGGATAATTAATCACTCTGAAATAGTGCAGTAGTACAACATTTTAATTAATCAATTAATTAGTTAATTCAAAAATCTTTATTGCATGATTTTATTCATTACTAAAATAGTGTTCTTTTTTCCCAATTTCACATAATTTTAAATTAAATAGTGCAATAATGAGAATTTCATACTATTTTAAAAATTTCACAAAAAAATTACGAAATTAGCCGTTTAAATAAGATAAGACTCTCTTTCATCTCTAGAAAATATATATATAGTTTACTTCTTATTTGGGAAATAAATAGAATCATGTGGTGTTGAGGGTGTTTGTGATATGAATCATTGAAGAGAAAATCATATCACTAAATCACTTCGTCTTTTAATTTGCCATCCAAGTTTAGTTCAAAACCTTAACATGATCTGATTGGATCTGCCTTGAGCGTTACTTTTGTTTTTAAAATATCAAATAAATAGTAAGATCTGCCTTGAATATTAATATTTGCTTTAAAAATCATTATATAATTAACAATAATATAACTCTTTACATAATACATATTACTTAAAAATAACATTTTACAACTTTACAAATAAAATTTGTGGAAGCTCTGCATTTGGTTCACCAGATGAATACAATAATGTTGCAACACACAGGGCAATGGCACTTGGCTCATGGTACTAGTTAGATACTAATAGATAGAATATATAGATTATATTTTTTATCAGCAGATAGACTATAGATATGGACAATAAGGAGGTCCAAATACACCCATAATCTTATAGGCATTGAATATATCCATCTAAATTTTTAAAATACTAAAATAACTCATTCTCCCTTCAAAACTATTTGATCATAGGTGGTCCAAAACTCAAGTGGTTACCACTTTCTTCACAAAATACAACAACAAAAAGTCCATATTGCTTTCAAATAATTCTCACACTGGGTTGAAATCCATACACAGTAAATCCTCCATCAACAGAGATAACTTGTCCAGTGATGTAAGAAGCTGCTGGCAAGCAAAGGAAAGTCACTAAGGATGATACTTCATGTGCTTCTGCAATTCGCTTTATTGGCGTTCGAGATATGATCTCATTAACAATTTCCTTATTTGCAAGCAACTGTCAGATATATGGTAACCATTAGCACCCCAAATTAAGATGATAATGTTATTTGAACTAATTATTATACTGATGATAATGCTAACACACATAATATGTACAGCAATAGTTCATCAGCACTTAAAAACTAAGGCAAGACAACGTATTGTTAGCACAAAACCTCCTTTTAATGTGGAATCTCCACTGTGTACACTTATGCCATGATGGCCTCAACAATATAATTTTGAAAGTGATGATTTTGAATGAAATAAAGTATAGAGCATTATACCTGTGTATGAACTGATGTGTTGGTATACCAGGGTGCAACACTGTTGCTCCTTATGTTGTCTTTCGCCCATTAGCAAGCAAGATATTTAGAAAGCTGATTAATTGCAGCTGAAGAAAACAGCACAATGAATTTATTTTGTCAAAAGCCAGAGATGACATAATTACTCATCAACTTACCTAAGCTCACAAGATGTTCATAGAGACATAACTTATTATGTTTTCAATTATTAATTGTATTCATGCATTCACACATTCAGTTACTCAGAATAGTTGGATGAAGATGCAACAACTCATTTTTTATCTTGCCAAATCTAATTTTAAGATGTGTTTGAAATGTGAATTTGATCTTCATCAAACAGTTCCTTTTAATGCATTCATAAATGTTGAGATCGATTTCATGAATTATAATCAGTGATGACTATTTATAAAGCTGAACACTTAGATTATCTTGCCTACTATTCTAAACTACTTTAAACACAAATCCAAGACAACATATTCCAATTTCTAAACATACAAACGAAAGAAGACGAAAACCTCACAAGTATGTTGAGCTTGCCATTGAAGACAGAGGCCACTTGTTTAATGAGGTTCTCTCTTTGGGGTGGAGAAGACACATCACAAACCGACCCAGAAACCAAAAACCCTTTCTCCTTCATTCCTTCAAGCGTGCATTCAGCTCCTCTTCATTCCTGGAACAAGTGTACACCGTGGCACCAAACTCCGCCAGTTCCTCCACCACAGTATGCCTGAATCCAACAGTGAAACCAAACCACATCACACCCTTCAAAAAATAGCATGCAAAGAACGCAACTTCACGTTGTTTTAACAAAACCCAGAATCAAGAAACCCAAACCAATACATGCAACAAACAGAACAAAATAAAACGATAGTGCCAGAAAAGGAGAGTGAGAAGCGAAAAAGAGGAACCCGATTCCACGTGTGCCTCCAGTAACGAGAGCAGTGGTTCCCTTAAGTGACCATCTTGAACCTCTGCTACTACCTTCTGGGTTCGCCATTGTTGTTTGCTTTTGCTTAAAGTTTTTACCTTTTTTTTCTGAGTTGTGATCGAAGATTGAGGATCGTGTATTTACCATGTCAAAGTTACAAAGAAAAAAGTCACCTTATCTAAAAACGTGTCTGTTTTTGATTGGGCATATATATGGATTTGATGGGTTGATATCATTTTTCATGGGCCCAATTACTTTCCTCCTCGTACCAGATGGGCCCAATAAATAACTTTGAGTTTCAATCACGAGCTATACAGATGAACTAATCCCAAGAGATTTGACTTATTTATGTGAGCTAGAAGTAATAATTTTGTTAACAAACTTTGTCTTTCCAGTAAAGAAGCAACCATTGTTAAATCTGACTAATTCCCAGGGAAATCATGTGGCAGAATCACATGAGTAGGTTTAGATAGCTAGAAAATTACAAAAGCTATTGTAGTCACGGAGGAGATTGATGGCAATTTAGAATTGGCATCACGTGCATGCAGATTGTAGAAGCCCCTATTCTTCCTTCCATTTTGTCAAATTGAAAGAGGTATTTTATATTTGAAAGGTTTGAATTTGTAGATGGAAGAGTAAAGCGACATTGTAGGAAGGGAGAATGAGGTTGTGAAGTGTCATTTGTCAAATCGTCTTTCACAACCAATGAATAGATTAATTATACGACGAAATGTCTGTGTAGTTGTTTTCACTGCCAGAACCTACAAACAATCCTAATGCATAGACACACACGTGCTAGGTGCCTACAATTACAATTCCAATCTCTATAGACACTCTTAAACTTCAGCAGTATATAGCAATTAGCTATACAAAATACTATCACTACACTTTGCATACATCGAAGCACCCTAAATAAAGTAAATAAACTTGCTAAAGTGGGGAACATGTATCAATCTGAATTCCCACAATAAATACACCAAATAAAAACAGAAACACACACATCATCATCCCCATGTGACCTCTCTCTGCTGCATGTATACATATCTTTACACTTTAATTCAAACATAAGATTCAGCCAGATATCAGGCCTTGCCAAAATCAAAATGCTGCATTAATTATCCATAGTTTCTATTCCAAGTAAACACCAATTTTATTCACATAATTGCCTCAGCAAGTTTTTAGGAGAAGAAAGAAAGCTTAAACCGAGAAAAAGACTATTATCGGAATGTCTTTAGTTGCTACAGCCTCACAAAGCCGTTTCATGGCACCGCTCAAGAAAAAAAAATTCAGATAGTAACAAAAGGTACGTTGTTTATTTAATTTTGTGACATGTTTTCGAGATGCGTGCACATTAAAAAAACAACAAGGATAAAATACAGATAGTATACAATGTGACATATATAATCTCAGTTTTTTTATATTCAAATAACAAAACTCCAATTCTGGTCATAGACCAAACCAACCTTTGGAAGAAATACAATATAAATTTGTCCATCTAATTAATTTTACTTGCCAGTGTAACATTTTAGAATTGAAGTTATGTACTGCTATTTAATCAACAACTGTGATAAGCTTATTGATTGTTATAGTAGTTATGAATGATTTATAAATAAATGACTGCATAAAATTATTTTGCACCGTCAATTAATGACCATTAAAATTTTATTTATTTTTACGGTTTAATATAATTTTCATGAAGTAAACTTTGACTTTGAAATCTTTATTGTTTAATCAAGAGTTAAACTTTGGAATGAAATAAGTGGGCATGCGTATATTTAGCATAAGTGTACATGTACAATATCCATGCTTGATTAAGTTGCAATGGAAACTTGCTTTTCTTCATTAATTTCTCTTTTGTGCCGATATTCTATCTTATGAATCAAAATATATGTGTTCCGTAATGGGAAATTAAACATAGCGAAAAGGGTATATAGCTGGAATTCCCCCTTGATCGTAGACAGAAATGCATTGGTTCTGTGTGTATGCGTTGCTCTTGGCAGACTGCAAAGAACATGAAGTCAAATAAAAGCGATATTTCATAAAATTTCCTTAGAAAGAAAGGTTGAAAAGAAGAGACTGTGACGTCCCCGTGTATTCTGGAGGAACGGTCGGTGTCACAATAAGGTGGCTAACACTGTTTTTAAGTTACTACAGGGAGCAGAAGAGTCTCGGGCTTCGAAATATTTGAAAGATAAGAAGTGGACATTTTTAGGGATAACTATAACTAACATGGATATATATAATACACATCACACCAAGAGTAAAAACAATGACATGCTAATAAGGCCAATGATGTGATGTCCTTTCCCTCTCTACCAAACTAAATTAATATTTGGCTGTGGTGTTTGTGTTAATATTCAATTTCCGTGTGGTTGGTTGGTTTTTTGGAAGTGTTTGTAAGAAAAAGCATGTGGAAAGCAACTGAACGATTTGGAATTTATGGGAATGATGAGGTGAAGTGGTAAGTGGGTGAGCGATCACTTGTAATGATCCGTGTAAAAAGGTTATTCATAATTTTGTGCAGGTTTATGTGCATGTGACTACTGTTAGTTCCCTGGAATATATGTAGCTGAAGTGACTTCTAATTGTCAGTCACTGTCAGTTCTTCCACCACTTTAATTATTACCTTACAGTTCAATTTTCCCCTTCTTTGATTCCTCTCACCACAAAGAAATGAGGCTATACTGTATCAATAAAATAAACTTCTAAGAAATTAATGTTTTTTCTTGAAAAAAAAAAAAAAGATAACTTTGTCTGGTTTATTTCTTTGTCTGTCTTTACATATCCCCTTCTTTGTGAAACCCTAGCACATAAGATTTTCAATTTCCACTATGTTTTAGTAGGTCAGATCTAATTATCACATTTGAGATTGTGAAATTTACATGTGTTGTTGAAGGTACTATAGTGTTGTGTTTTCAATATCTGTCATTTGCTTTCAAATGGTGAACTGCATGCGGTAACCAAACTAATAATTCAAGAAAATTCTTATTTAAGATTATTCTCATTGATACCTTTTTACAGTAGTTTCTTAATTTTTTTCTTTTCTTCACATGTAGGTTTTATCTTAAACTATTCTTCTGATCCTTTTTTCATGTTTCTCCTTGTTATACAAAACAACCATTACGCGTAATTTTATGCTCATAACAGAAAGGTGAAACATTAACATATTCAAGAGAAGAAAACAAAAAGATAATAACATGCAACTAGAGATAACATTAGTATTCAAATTAAGATCTCATGAAAATAAACCTAAGAATTCTACTCAAGGTGGCTTTAGGTTAGGCGAAGAAGGTTCTTGCCTATTTTCTATGAACCTCTAATAGGAAAGGGGAAAGAAAAAGGTAAACACTGACATTCCATTACAACTTCTTCTGTTTGTCTTATATACTAAATAACTTTCTGTGGCTTCCCCAGCCTGAGTTCAAGATCTAAGTCTTCCATTCCGGGCTTGAGTCCAAGTACAAATTCTGCAGAATGTAAAGTTAGGTGTCTATCACTTGAACATGGCTTGAGGAAGACAGGCAAAGGAGGCATAGAAGTCTTTGATCTTTTATAACTGATAGCTTCGTCCGCATATGATTCAATTGGTAACTTTTGGCCAAACACTGAACTTTGTCCCACAGACAAACTTGTTTCAACATAATCATTGCAACCCAAACCTTTTAAAAACTGTTCCCTTCCATTCACTGCAGACCCTTTTGGTTCTGAATCAGGAGACCCCATGTGGTGATGTCCCCAGCTAATTGAAGAAGAGTAAGGAGACATGGTAGCCTGATGATAACAATTTTCTTGAGTGGATATAGTTGAGGGCCCAGAAGACACGACTTTGCTTGTTGCAACTGGACCTGAAAGGTTAGAGTAATTATATAAGGATCAAGGCAACAATATCTAGATGAGAGAAGTTCCATCTCTTGAGAAAATTGAGCACTTGGTGACTTACAGTCATTTTTGTGAAGATGTTGAAGAGATTCACTATGGTGACTAAGGCTTTGTTTGAGCCTGGCCCTGTCCCTCCTGTGCACATTCATGTGTCCCCCTAGAGCCTGAGCAGACCTAAACTCTCTTTTACAGAAATTACACGAGTAAGATCTTGGAGGCCATATGCACCCACCAAGTATCCTAGCAGCATCTTCAGCAAAAGCCCTTTCCTCCCATGATGAGTTGGTGTTGTTGTTGCGGGCTCCAAATGGTTGTTGAATATGTGAGTTCAAGATTTGTTTTCTCTTGAACCACAGCAAGTACTGAGACTCCTCCATGTTTATCAGTAGCTGTTGGGAGATGATAAGAATGAGAGTGAGAAAGAGGTGTGGTGGAAGAAGGTTTATATAATGAGAAAATTAAAGGCTGGCTAGGGAGAGAATTGAATATGAATAGTTTAGGGTTGCATGTCGTAGTTATTATTATATTTGAAAGCAACCTAAGAATCTATGGGGGAAGAGAAAAAGGTTATCTGAAAAGGTCTTGTTATAAGCTCTGTGTCTTGCCTTTAGTACTGAAGCTTTTCTGTTGTTTTTTTGCTTGGTTTACTTGCAACACAGTCTTGGGAGGGTCCCATTTATGCAACTGTCTTGCATCGTATTTGATTCACACGGATGATGGAGATAACGGTTATGAGAGTAAGAAAATACATTTAAACTGTTTCTCTGAAGCTTCCACCAAACCCATATGCATGATAATACTGTTACACTGTCCAGTGTTCTCATAATAACTTCTACTATGTAGCACGCACACAAAGTACCACTCATTTAAACTCGTGTCTAGTATTTCTGTTCCACTATAGTAACTACTTTATTCATTATAGCATGTCAATAAAGAATACATATTGCATGTGAGCAAGAAACAAATTAAGCAAAAACAAAATCTCAATAAAACAATTGTCCGTACATGTTGTAGGTATTTTTAATTAGAATATATAGGTTGTTTCTCTCATATGAAAGGTTTTGCACCAAAAGAAAAAGGTCAAAGAAAAGAAATTATGTTCGTGAGACTTTGATGCTATATGCCAATATACAACGACTTGCATGGAAACTCAACAAACGAATTGCCAAGAGACAAGGGCAACTAATTACTTTTGAGTCATTGCTAAAGCTCTGAAAAAATACAGTGTTATATATGACAATTTCTTTGAATATTAATGTTGAAGCTATTCTTTTCGTCATCCATGAACAAATGATATATTAAGTATGAGAAGGAGCTATAAGAGCCACCCCTTTATTTGGATTATCTAAACACCTTTTCCTCTTGCTTCTGTTCTTGAAAACACCCAAAGAATCTTTTAGGCTTTTTCTCCCATATCACGTTAAGCTAACAAGTCCAATTAAGAAGTCAAATTAGTGATGTATGATTGAGTTTTTTCTCCCTGTCTCTCACTCACACAGTCACACACGATTGAGACAAACACACGATCGAACTAGTCAATTCAGGGCAGATTAAATTGGTAGCCCAAGTTTGATTTGATTTCACTCAAGTCTTGTAAAGTAGTATAAGAAACAACAAAAAGAGATTTAAAAAAAAGAAGCTAATGAGCCAAAGTTTTTTTTTAATCCTTCAAGTGTTGAAACATCTGGGTTTTTTATAAGTGGTAGTGAATTGGCTTCTTCCAATTATAATGTATATTCAGTGGCTATGTTTTCAAACGAATTATCCGTGTCATCATGCACAGCAAATTGGCATTAACTAATTTTTAGGTTCTTTGTCATTTTTATTTTTTTAATGTTTAGTGGACTTTGTTGAGGAGGAATATAGTTACCAAGGGCCTATTTATTAAGAACCATTTCAATTATTGGTTAGACTAAATCAGTAATTATGCACTCCGAGCCCCACAAGCCAGTGATTGAAATTAATATTATTAGTACCTAATCCTTGTTCTCAAGCAAGAACTAATGACTTGTACAAGTGACCAAGTGATGAGGAAGGATGTGCCTAGCTACCATTTGTGCTGACATAAGGCAATGGAGCTGCTACCTATGTTTTTACGCTAGTGTTTCACACGTGGATCTGGAAGCCGATTAAGATACGACAACTAAATGTATATGATATTATTTGATGTTGAATTTCAACAGCAATACACTGTCGTAATTTATAATGTAATTGCTTTTCCAAAACTTATGATCAATCACGATCAACATATCAGCTATTGCAATAAAGAAAATGGGTGAAAATCCCTCATCCGTACCAAATCCAGCATGTTCATCAATAACTCACTGAAAACTACACATATACACACACATTGAAAACTACGCACACACACACACATTGTGTTCGTCTAGAACATTAATTTGCCGTTGCATGAAGGCGATTTCATACATACAGGTTTGGTCAAACGAAAAGAAGTATTTTGCATTCAATAGTTGAAAAATATGACAATTTGAAAAGAGAATATATACAAACTGGAAAGTTAGCAAATGAAACTTCGAAAGATATTTGCAGACTTGTGATACACTGTAGTAATCCAAATTCAACATGTTTCATGAGGAAGAGAGAGAAGAAGAAGCATGAAACAACTAGTATTATTGATCAGTAAAATCTGCTATAGAAAAAAACCAAAACTCACAGATTCTGATATAGTTGTTTATTATCAATTATTGAAAACTAACTATAGCTAAGATTCCCACAGGACATGGGAATAGATCTCTGGCATTCCCAACTTGGATTTAAATGGACCAAAATTAGTACGTGATAAAGCTTTGTGAAAATGTGAGATGAAGAAACTAATAGGAGTTTTAGAAAACACAAGTTGGTCATTTCGGGACCAATAACACCGTCAATCTCGAGATGCTTTGTATATTTGATGGAAAATGAGGTTAACAACAACAACTTGGAGAGCAAGGTTGAAGCAAAGAGGTCTATCAAAAGGAATTTTAAAACCCTCAAGCAAATATGTCAGTCATTAAATTTCACATTTTGTAGATGCGAGGACATGATATTTGGCCTTAGAAGAGCTGTGAGAAAATGTTACTTGTTTCTTGGGCTCCATACTTAAAAAAATGATCAAGATAAAAGCCTTGAGCTTACCATTAAAGAAAAATATACCTAGAAATTATGTTACTTCTATCTTGTCTGTAAATACTTTAAGGTTTTTATAATAAAGTAACATGAATGTGAAAATTTTTAAAATCTTACTAGTTTCAATAGTCTTTAAAATTCGTCATACGTATATTCATGTATTTGGATTTGTTTTCTTATAATTATATTTCATCCTTTTTAATTGTTCAAAGTTACTAGTTTTCTTAAACACATTGATGGCCAAAAATACTTCAAACATATTTATGTTATTTTTATACATTTTTTAGGACCCTTCCAGTTTAAATCCATAAATTGAGCTTAAGATTTGTCTTCATAATCTAAATTCATGAAAATTATAAAACCATTGAGTTGAATTGAATTTTGTATTTTAATTCTGAAATTTGTCATAAAGAATTAATTCCATCACAAATTTGCTTGCTATAATTTCGTTGTTAAAATTCATGTTCATAGTTTAAATTTCATTTGATGCTAGTTGTAAATTCTCTATATAAATCTGTTGCAACTTTGCTTTTTAATTCTTGCTCGTAAATTCTTAGTTAATTTCAATGAATGATAATATTATGGTTTGAAGCTTTATTTTTGTGCTTGACATATTATATAATATGATTTTGTTAATTGATTTAGCTTGTTTCTAGTTTGTTATCTCTTAATTTTGAGTCATAAGTCTCTTATTATTAGTTTTCATCTTCTTAATATTATTTTTTGAAGAAGTTATACTTCCAACACAAAAAGTCTTATTTAATTCTTAGTTTGATTTTAATTGTAATTTAAATTGATTAATTGACTTGAAATATAAAGATTAAACGTTCCCAGTTTTGGAAGTTAAAATCAAAGTGAAAGAAAATTAAATTTATGGAAACGTTTGGTAATTAGAAAAGAAAGTTGAAATTCAAAAAAATAAGTTATTAATATTGGTTCTACACTCAAATGCAAAGTTGCTAATTTTTTTAGTATCTGATTACTCTTTTGTCTTTTAAGAGTACTTTTTATTTTTGTTTTAATTCTTATTTTTTTCGCATATTTTATTTGTGGTGACTATTGTAATTGAGATATAGACATATGAAAATAAAGTGACTTTTAAAAGTGGGATAATGGATAGTACAGAGATCTTTTGTCTTATTCAGATTAAAGATTGGTATTGATTAAAATATAGAGTAAAAAAAGCTCAATTCATGTATTCTAATTGGATTTTTGATCTTTTACTATGCTTGAAATATTTTGCTTAAGAGGAGGTTTGCTCTCACTTGATTTTTTAGTTTAGATTGTGATGTGGTTGCATGAAGGTATCTTACAAGTAATACAAACATCTTTCGCACAAACTGGTGCAGAATTCATATGACGTGTGAAATCTAATGTCTCTTCTCTTCAGTCTGTATATTTCGAATACATACGAGGAAGCAGATGTTATCTTTACGAGAACATATGTTGGTGTTAAAAAGGATATTTTAGTTATTTTTATTAGGTTCATTGTGTAAAATTAGTTGTGGAGAACATAGATAGATTTTTAATTAGGTTATCTTTATGTGTAATGATATTATTTCAATTATTATGATTTTTGTATAAAGATTAAGATATCCTTAATTAGTTTGTATTTATATAGTTATTCTTGGTTGTTAAAAAAAAAACATATTTTATTTTTATTTTCTTTATTCATATTTCTTGTTTTAATATATTTTTAGTTTCTCGTTAAAATTTCCTAAGTTTTGTCTTGTTTTTGTTTTGTCACTATTTACTTTCTCAAATGTTTAGATTGAATGGCTTATATTCATTTGAGATCTTGTTTCAAGAACTGTACTCACAACAGATTATTCTCTCAACAAAAGATTGAATAAAAAAATTGAGTGATCTACCTGTTTTACTAAAGCCCGAAAGACATAACAGTAGTTGAAATTAAAATTGTATTTTCTAACTTGTTTGCTATTGTTTTATTAGTGTTTATTTTCATTTTTTTTTTTCGCACAATGTCAATAAAGAGAAAGCCATAAGAGACAAAGTTGAAGAAGAAAGGAAAAATTCTGAACTAACAAATTTTTACATTTACCTAATAATTACTATTTCATTCTTTTATCTTCTTTTCATAAGTATAAAAATCTATTTTTATAATAATTATATTATTCTTACAGATAAATTATAATTAATAAAATTGTCTAATTTTCATTTTTCTTTAATGTTGAATCAAAATATTCATTATAAATTTGCCCATCATAACAACTCAAGTATTATATTTAAATCCGAACTAAACAAATTTGATAAACAAGAGAGAAAAGAAGTATGAAACAAGTAGAAACATGATTTCAGCACAAAGACAACGACAAAATAAATAATGACATGGAAATAAATTATGGCAAGGTGATTGACTGGTGAGACCTAAAATAATATCGATGGTTCCACTGTGGAATTCACCCATGTTGAAGGATATATAACTGAAAAAAAGTAATGCATGTTTATAAATTTATTACAGAAAACAACAAGAAGATGGCTGAACGATAAAAGATGAAGAATGGTTTCGTGTGAGTAGTGTCTGCATAATAGTTGTTAATTAATTAAGTACAGGAAATTATTTTAGCATGCCTACCTAATTGCAGGGTGTGCAGTGTGGGAGAGTACTGTCACGGATCAGTTTAATAAGTGCTTTCGGAAGAAAATCAAAAGGTGAGTGATGTATGCATGCCTTCAACATTTATTGAACGTGACATGACACTTGCTAATCAACCATGCAACTTAGCTAATTATATTTTATTACAAATTTAATGTTCAGAGAGAGATAGAGAGATAAGATTAATTGGACACAGGAAAGTAGATAATGTAATGTCAGTCCCAATGCAATTGATGTGAGAAATTCAAATAATATTTTATCTGAAAAAGGCAAATGGTGTAAAAGCGCATGAGCCATGAAAAACGAGTCTGTGATATACTTGTTCACTGTTAATCTCCCATATATTAATGGCTAAGTTAACTTTTTGTCAAGTGTCACACCCAAAATCAAATATCATTGACGTGAGGAGTTCAACCACATCTACTACTTCTATTTAACTAATGCTTATCCTAAAGGAAAAATAAGAACCGAAGACAATTGGTGCCTATCATTGTATAATATAATGTTTAAGTATATTCTAACATATACCTTAAATATGAACAAATTGAGGGAAATATCTTTAAATTAGTCTATGAAAGTACAAAAACTAAAAATATAAAACGCATATACAGTGTTGTCTGATTTTGTTTTTCTTATTTTATTTTAATTGTTAATAAATGTTAAAATATAAGTTCCCTCCTTGCAAACAACTTTCGGGAGTTAAATGCGACATAAAAGAAAAGTAATCTTAAAGAGCGACCAATTCATATATTTTATGGTTAATAATAGTGTCTTTCATATATTGAAAATCAAATAAAAATGAATTGACTAAAATTTCGTAAGCAATAAAATGGAAAAGGATGGGATTGACTTCCCATCAATATACTTTGAAAACCGTGCCAGGTCGAGTATTGAATATATATATATATATATATATATATATATATATATATATAATATAACTTAATTTTCCTTCAAGTTTCTTTTATTCGAAAAAATTCATGAGAAATTTCGTATAAGTTTTCTAAAATTTAATTTGTTGTGCATATTTTAAATAAAGTAGATATTCAGGTACTGTCTATATGTTAATCCAAACAATGTATAAAAATAATAGATAACATAAAAATCAAAATTATATTATACTTTTAGTTAATTATGTGATATTAAATGTACTGTTCAGTTGCCAATTTTAATTAATTATTTATTAAAATAATATGTTCTATTTTTATTAATTATAAAAAGAGAAAACAAAACTTTAACTTCTGTTTATAATAGTGTGGGTTTTAGGGCAACAGGTTTCATCCATTCCCCACCCTTATTTTTACGGTCCAGGAAAAGTTAAATTGGATCCAAACAGGCTTACATAGTCAGAGTTAAGAAAAGATTAAAAAATCATAAATTTAGATTTAATTGTAATGCTTAGTAAAAATACTAATTATATAAAAATAAAGAAAGAAGTGCACTCCATGGTTGTATTTTTCCTTTTTACTTTGGTAGTAAACAATTGAATTAAGCAATTATTCATGCTATGAATAGATTATTTATGTAATTGAAGAAGAAACGGGGTTGAATTATTTTCGAAAAAACTGTAAACTATAAATTATACAAATAATTTACTGAAATAAGTTTAAAATAACTTATACGGCAACTAATTTTATAAGCATTTTTAATATTTAAGATAGTCTAAATATTTTGTAAATAAACCCTACCCAATATAGTTTGGGTCCAGGGTCTTTTAAAATCTTGGACAAAGTAGTTAGCAAAACCTGTACCGAAAATACAAACAAGGCCCAATTGAAAAAACAGTTAACAAATCTTTGGGAATGGCTAAGTACAGTCCCAATAACCTCTTATGAGTCTCATAACCAATAAGAGTATTAAAATTCAATCAAACTACATAATTTCTCTCTTAGAATACCTAATAACATCCAAACTGTAGCCATCAAAACCCAATTGTTTAAAACCAATATTGGATTGAGAATGAAAATGAATAAACTAAGCAGTTTATATAAGTGAGAAATTGGGAACTAAAAGGAGGAAAAATAATTCTAGAATGTCAAATTGGCCATGCCTTTTTTGCCACACCCTGTCCAAATCCCACAAAGTACCATCAAGGCTCAAATCATCACCATCTTAAAGCATATTATACATAGATGCCTTAGAGAAAAATACTGAAAAACGATAATATAGATGCTCAGGAAAAACCGACTTCAACAGTTAATATTATATCGAACTCCTAGTGTATAGTCCTTTCGTTAAAATCAAGAGTTATCCATTTTCTTTCTTAGAGCTGTAAACTTTCAACATAAACTAAGTCATGGAAATTAGGTATTTTCGGAAGAAAAAAAATATATATATATATATATATAAAAAGGGACTGTACCTAACAAAGACGTGTATTTAGCAATTACCCAGATTTCTTTAGACAAAATCATCCAAAAGTCAAATTCTTGGTGGAAGTCTTTAGAGGTCGGTAATAAGTGTGCGCCCCCGGGAGGGGTTGCTTCCACCATTCGAAGATGCATTTTCATAAAAATAAATACAAGACTTTTAACTATAAACTACTCACACCATTAATATACCTCCTTTAATAACCATCCCTTTAAGATAGCAATGGTTGTTCACACACACCTTGACCAAAAAATCCAACCAGTTCCAAAGTCTTGCTCTTTGATTTTGACATGCAAGAACTCCAAACCAATGAACGGCCCACAACAAATCAAGGACAAGACGGCCCTATGAAATGGTTAAACATGAAGTATGTGATAGGAATTTGATTCTACATTCTATGTATATGAACATATATATTAAAAAGGGCAAACCTTTAAGTAAATCTTAAAATCTTAAGAAATTAAGGAAGGACATGTGATTCATAAAAAAAACACACACACACAACTCATTAAAATGTAAAGCTAAACCATATTGAAATCACATAAAATAAAATATGCCCCTTAATTATGTTAAAAGGTGAACATGATAGCAATGTATATGGAAAGTGATGGGGTGTTTATTATTCAATTGAAAATGTGATGGATATCAAAGACTAAAAATAAAAATTCACAAATAAATAACCATATCTAAAATATAATAAGTGAGAAAGTAAACACGTGTACTGAATAGTAAAACTAAAGTAAATTTTCTAATTTACTATATTATATTATTATAATTAAATAATATATCAAGAATAGTACGAGAGCAGTGAAGTTATTATATTGAAAATAAAAGGTGAGATGGAATGTGGGTATATAGAAGTGTAGTGTTGTCATGCATGGATGACATGAGCATTCATCACATCCATGTATGTTGGGTACGCTGTATGCATCCGTATGATGTTTTGTCGTTAGTGTACAACTAACTTCATTTCCTCTATACCCAACACACATCATGGTTCAGAATTGTCGGAGAGGATGGAGAAAAGACAATTTTTCTAATATATGTCATGAAATATGGAAAAGGAATTGCAAGAGAAATAAATATGAAAAAGTAGAAATTAAAGGTGTAAAATTAAAAATTTGGTTATAATTAAAAAAATGGAATTGGTGGAGTGCGTGGAATGTTTAAAAGGAAAAAGAAGGAGCTTAATAAATGTAAAGAAAGTAGAACAAGAAAAGGTGAAAGGTGTGGGGTGAATTTCTTAGCAGACATATGATCAAGATGGTTGGTGGGTGTGCCTTGTTGTCATCTTCTCCTCACTTCACCTTTCTCATACTTTTCCTAAAACATTAAAAGAACTCTATCATCCCCTGTCATCAAATCTCCAATTTTCTACAGTGATAATAAAAATACTTATAATTAAATTATTGTGATTGGTAAAACTTGAAAATTTTCCACAAATAAAATGTAATATTAATAATGGAGAACTACGAGAAAAACTTTTTGTCCAACCTTTCCTTCCTAAGTTTATCTAAATTTGGTTTTACAAAATATTTGTTATTCTTAAAAATGTGATTATAAGTTATTATTATTATTATTATTCATTTTTACTCTTTTGAAAATGAGTTTCTTTTGTTATAATAGTTCTTAAGTAACATGTTATAATCAACGAGTTAATCAGCGAGTTAAACATACAATTATTATAAGTTTTATGGAAAAGTAATAATTTATTAAAAATTATTTTGACCTCAATTATTGATAGTGCTTATCTGTCATTTTAGTAATAACAGTAATCTAAATTAAATAATAGTGTAAAATTATGCATGTGTCTAACTTAAAATATTTTTATCCCATTTAATTTTAATTCTGATGCTCTGGAATTAATATACCCAGTATTAAAGCTTAAAAACTACATTATTTTTGTATTTTAAAACTTATCATTGATGCTGATAATGACATATATAACATAAACAGGCTGGCTTATCAAGCTTAACATTGATCTTTTTAGTCAATAAAACTTTACTAAAAAAACCCCGGTATTTTAAAAATAAAAAATTTCTAACTTTTATCTTTATTCTATTATTCAATCATATTGAAATCATCTATTTATTATGTCACTTCTTTATCTGATTTTTTTCACTTAACTTTATTTTTTCACTTATTTCATTTTTTTTTATTATTTCACTAATTTTTTTTTCTTTATCTAACTTTTTCATTGATTCTTTTATATTATTGTTTCAGTTTGAGTGTTTGATTGTCATTTTAGACCATTATTTAAGTCCAAATTTGTTATATCGTTTTATATTGTGTATTTATACACGTGTTTCTTCTTTATTTGGAGGCTTACCGCAATAGATTTAAGGAATTTGGGGTGTGTGTTGGGTTTATTCCTTTTTTAGTGTATCAGGTAAAAATCAATATTAGATTGATAAATTGATCTCAAAATTATTTTTTTATTATTATTTAATTAATTTCAAAATAAATTGTGCTTATTCAAAAAAAAAATAGACATTTAGAATTTATAAATTAGATTTAAACACTTATCAAATGATAAAATTAAGATAAAAAAAGACTTGAGACTTAAAAATAAGATACTACGATCAAGTTCATTCTTTTGTTAATCAGATTTTATTTCTTTTAACTTGGTCTTGTTTTAGAATTGATTATTTTTTATATATCGAAGATAAATCAATTATCACACTCTAAAATATATTTGAAAATTTTAAACATATAAAGATATCCCTTTTTTTTATTTAGTATTAAAAAATTAAAGTTATCCAATATTGTATTTTTGAAAGAAAAAAATGCCTAGATCTTGAAAAATATTTAAAACATGGTAATTTGTTGGGTCTTGATTGCTTAGATTTATTTTCATAATTAATTATCTTAAATGAGATTATATAATTAGAGAATAAATTATTTTTCAAATACATATGTAACATATAGAATTATGTTAAGAAATTACAGTATGAAATTTGTTTTAAGTCCCTTAAAGTCTTCATCATGTGTAATATGCAACAATCTCCTCCTGAACAATTACTCCACTGACAATCAAACTTAAGAGTTGTTATGACATCAATTGTTTGAACATTTACTACTAGATCATGTATAGTCTTTAGTCAAGCTTTACAAGTTTTTTTTTATTTAAAAGTATAACACTCCAAATATCACAATTTGATTATGACTTAACTACTGAACAATTGATGTAAATTATAACATTAATAATATATACAAGTAGATTTTACCACTTAGCTACGAAACAATTGATGCAAATTATAACATTAATAATATAAATGAGGATATTTTATATGAAAAAATGTTAGATATAATTACAATAGTCTATCATCAATTAATTAATTATCATAGTTTATATTGATTTTAATTTTTTTTATCCAAACTTTACGTACCATTTATTTGTTATGTTATTTTGTTATTGCTATACAATTGTTTTGAAATTCATTGTTCACTATATAATTTACTTTTGCTAAAGATATTGAATTATGGAAACATACAATTTATTGTTCAACATTTTAGATTAAGACTAATAATATCACAAGTAACAAATGTGCTGATTATTTTTTATACTAACCCAATATAAATTTTGATTATTTCCTGTCATACCGATACTGATTGTACTTAAGTATACTTTAATTAACATAACGTCCAAGAGGGTAAAATGTATTTCATTATATAAGGATAAACTTACCTAGTACTACGATTTGTTTTTTCAACACGCGTTCATTCATTTAAATTTTTGTAAATCTATAAAATATTTCAATTATTTTATAAATCATTTTAAATCAAAATAAAAAATTACAATAGCAAAAGTCTCTTAATTTAAAAAAAATTACATTTTTTTTTTAAATTGACCTGATTTTTATATATAGTTTTTAAATGCCAATTGAATATGCCCACAAGAAATTGATATGATGTCAATAAAACAATATATAACTTCCATAATAAGAAAAATCGTCTTTAAGTTTTATTTTTCGGTAAGAGTATTGTGTTAAATTTAAAACAGTAGAAAATAATATACTATTTTGAAAGAAGTTACACCTACTGCAAAAACAAGTATAGAAACTAAATTTATGTTAAAATTAAATAGTTTTGAAATTTGTATTATATCTATAACGTGAAAATAATCATATCTTGATCATGAATTGTTTAGGTTTAATTTATTCCCATTTTAGCAATGATCTCCAATGAAAATTTTTCTTAAAAATACCGTGAAAAAAAAAAGTAGTGGATATAAAAGTACATTTTGTGTAATTATTTATTTTCTCTTTCTTTTTTCAGTCATCCAAATAAGCAGAAGAAAAAAAATGATTTTCTTTTATCTATCATTTGCATTATATCTTTTCCTTCTTAATTCTTAGATCTCTTTTTCATCCTTATTCCGAGGATAACTATTTTACTTAAAAAAAACACTGTACACTTTTGTTATCTTACAGGTAAATTACTTTTTGAGTTGTAGTTGGAAGGAGAAGAGAAATACTTAACAACTGAGATTTTGTAAGTCTGACACCACTTCTAACCTTTCTCGGATCTCTCACCATCACTATCTGTCATGTTTGGATGAAAGCCACGCGTCATTTCAAAATTCAACAACACTCTTCTTTATATATTTCTCTATCAATTTAATATTTATAGTCGAAGGTTATTCTGATTTCTTATGATTAGACATCAATGTAACTTTGACACAAACATAATTCTTTTTATTCAAAACTACATTTGTTTACCACAACCTGTACAGGAAATAATATATTTTTTTTCTTTTAGAAGAATATATACCATCTATTTTTAGTGGTGGAAATATCACTTTTTAACTTTTTCAATAAAAATGTATTTGCTTTAAAAAAAAATAATAATAAAAGGAAAAGACACTTAAAAGAACCATCTTTGGAAAGAAATTTCTATGAATGTGTATCAGTGTGAGTGCATGATGATGCAAGAGAGCATATTACATGACACATGACCATGATGTTTCATATCGGACCCCTCAAAAAATTGAGTCATTCCTCTCACTCTTCTCCTGTGTTGTACAATGTTGTTCTCCTTTATATGCAATGTGAACAGCAGATCATGATCTCAGACATGGTCTGAGGATTCTGCACCATAACAAAACCGACACAAATATAAAAGAAGAAGGAGAAGGAGAATTCTGTTGAATGATGGGAACCTACCCTTCTTCTGCTGAAGGAGTATGATCAAAATTTCCAATTTTTTTAGTTTTTATTCTGAATCTTCTTCATCATCATTATCTTCTTTCTATTATTCATCAGGGTCATCGCCGTCTTCATCCTTGAAGTTTTCACCTTTATGTTTATATTTTTGTGGGATTTTTTTTTGATAATTTTGTTATTCTGTTTCGTTGCAGGGAGTTGTTCAGGAATAAGAGCCAGAACAGGTTGCTGTTAAAAAAACTCATAACTTGATGCAAAGGGGAGTAGCAGAATCGTATAACCAAACAAAAGGAAAAGAAGTGTTCCAATTTGATCCTTAAACTGAGGTATGAAGTGTTTTAAGGTTTTTTCTGTTCTGTTTTAAGTAATTGTTGGAATTTTCTATTTTTAAAGATAACGATAATATATCTTTACATTATCACTTTCCCATGATTCATTTGATTATACTCTTCTTGGCTATGCAGCCTTTGAGAACACAAATGCTTTCAGTTTTTTTTTTTTTTTTTCAAAAGTGGGAGATGGTACGATCTAAATTTATCATTTTAAGAAATGCATTTTATGTGAATTATGTCGATGCAAAAAGCGTACTGTTACTACCAGTTTTATTATTATAAGATTAAAAAACTGATATTGTACAGTGAAAAAATTATTTTTATTAATCTCAGAAATACATTTTAATAACATTCTGGTATGTTAACCCCAAGAAATATATTACCTGCTCTGTCTTTTCCTCAGGAACTCTTTTACAGTTCAATACAGCTCAATTTATTTATTATATAAACATTTAACCACTGTTTAACGGAAAAATATATAAAATAAAATAAGATATCTCTTAACGCATACTTGACGTCAAGATTCCACCCTCTTGTTAACATACCATGTATAGAGAGAATTAGAGAAAGGTACTCAAATTGCTGTAGGAACAGTGTGCACAGAGTCTGAGTAGCATATAATAACCAGCCTCACAAGTAAGATGAAGGTCCATAATATATAGCAGCTACTTCTGCATGTATGATATTGATTTTCCAAGAAACCCCGAAAATCTAAAGGTCCAGTTTCCTACATTGTTTGTTGGTAAACCTCCAAATCTCTTATGTTTCTACCATTTATAGAATGAATATCCAACAAGTTATTTTCATTCATCATGTCCATCATAAGATCCGTTTTTGATTGGAGTAATTCATGATTTTGCAAGGACCATTAATTTTCTTTCCCATATCAGTGAGATACTACCAAAGAAGATTACAAGTACTAGGTGCAGGGCTAGCATAAAGACCAATACACCACCATTTTTTATTCTACGTTTTGAAAGAAAGGCACAACTTGGCTACTGCTGTCAATAACTTTCACCTCCAGGTTAGTACTCGTTTGCATGAGAATCCAAAGTGCATGTCCATTAGCTTCAACAATGAAGACAAGTTGATAACCACTATTTTTCCAAAAAACTTCAACCCTACGAAATATATGAGTTTTCATAATAAACATGAAAGATGTTTGATGTTTCCGAATAATGATCAAACACCATCCAATCCAAGTTCCTCCTGCTATCATGTTATGTTTGATACACTATTTTATCGAGCAATTTTGAGGTCTCATTGGTCTGGTGAAAATAATTAATCTAGAAAAAGACCTTAGTTTGGAATATTCTGGATAATGGTTTTGATCTTTTAATCTTTTAGCACATGAAAATAATTAATGGTTTAAATAAATTCATCAGGTTTAAGGATTCTCCTGCTTAATAAGAAACTTGGCGCATGCACTTGTTTGATTATTATTATTTTTCTAAGCAAATGAGGCTTTCATAGATAAAAAGTAAACAAGCACCCTTTCATGACTTAAAGCATCCTTAGTAGCAATGTAATGGAATTGTTTCATGAAGTGACTTTGATCGATTGTGAGTTCTATGAGTTGTTATGATTCATGTCTAAACTCTTGCTAATTAGTTATTTCAAATGTAGCAGGGTGAAGATGAGCCACACTCGCTTGGAACCTGGTCACGAGTCTCCTCTTAAAGTATCCAAACTATCTTTTATCCCCGAAAGACTTGGTGATATGGTTATACTCTTAATAAGGTTTGGTATACTTGTGTGCCTTGTTGCCTCCATATCACTTGCCCTCCACTCGGCATTTGCTAAACCAGACCGATGGTTCCCCTTACCGGAGCATATACGTACTGTACAGAATACTTCTGTCATTGACAGCGGACCAACAAACATCTCACATATTCTGTTTGGCATTGCTGGCTCATCTAACACTTGGCATGACCGTAGCAACTACAGTAAACTATGGTGGAATCCAAACACCACAAGAGGTTTTGTGTGGCTAGACAAGAAGCCTGAGATTTTGCATGATGACATGTTACTGCCATATCAAATCTCACAGGGCTGGACGCGGTTCAAGTATGTGCACTCAGCATCTGCAGTTCGGATTGCTCGGATAGTTTATGAGAGCTTTAAACTTGGCTTGCCAAATGTTAGGTGGTTTGTAATGGGAGATGATGATACTGTGTTCTTTACTGAGAACTTAGTTACTGTGTTGGGAAAATATGATCACAATCAAATGTATTATATTGGCGGGAGTTCTGAGAGTGTTGAGCAAGATGTAATGCATTCTTATGACATGGCATTTGGTGGTGGTGGCTTTGCAATCAGTTATGCATTAGCTGCTCAACTAGCCAAAATGATGGATGGTTGTCTAAGCAGATACTACTATTTTTATGGTTCTGATCAAAGGGTTTGGGCCTGTGTGAATGAAATTGGTGTGCCTCTTACCAGAGAAGTTGGATTCCACCAGGTATATTCTTTTTCCACTTGTTACATTTGTGTGATATACATAGTTGGTCAATCTCCCTTTGACTCCCCTCCTGCTTGGCATCTACGTACCACAAACTTTGGAAGTTTAGCAATAGGATAAATAGATTACATGAACTCAGTGTAAAGGGATTTTAAATTGCTTATAAATTCATTTTTAGCAAGATTTGTGATTGATTGACAATATAAAAACCCTTATCATTGTGAGTGCATAAAAATCTCAGTAATACCAAACCTAGGTGTAATGCTAATCTTTTGATTGTTGTCTGCTGAATGAAGAAAGAATCACATTCATGTTTCAAATTTGTTAGTTCAGCATGGATGCAAATGTTTGGACTTGTCTATGCTCAATAAATTTTGTTTATTATGGTCCTTTTTTCTTTCAGCTTGACATAAGAGGTGATCCATATGGTCTTCTAGCTGCACACCCCTTGGTACCACTTGTATCACTCCATCACCTTGACCAATTGAACACCTTGTTTCCCAACCAGACTCAAATTCACTCATTGGAAAAGCTCATCAGTGCATACCATGTTGACCCTGCCCGGATAGTGCAGCAAAGTTTTTGCTATGATCATAAGCATAGATGGTCAATATCTATCTCATGGGGTTACACTATACAAATATATCCATTATTGTTGATAGCAGCAGACTTGCAGATGCCATTGCAGACATTTAAGACTTGGCGAAGTTGGAAGGACGGTCCCTTCACATTCAATACGAGACCAATGAGTTCTGACCCGTGCCAGAAGCCAGCAGTGTTTTTCCTGGATGAGGTTACAAAGGTGGGAAAAAGTGGAAGTGTCACTATCTACAAGAGACATGAAGGCAAGGAAGGGAAGTGCAAGAGGAAAGACATTAACAACGTGGAAGTGGAAAGAATTAGAGTTTCTGCCTTGAAGCTGGACCCAGAATATTGGAAGAATGTACCTCTTAATCTTTTCTCTCAACACACACAAAAAACATCTTTTGATCTAGAACTTCTTAGCTTGTCATGATAATAATATGCTTGAATAGAATTGAATTCCATATATACTTGAAGTTTAAAAATGGCTGTTAAATTAATCATTTGATTTGTCTGTACTTAACCAGGTACTGCGCAGGCATTGCTGCCAATTATTGGGAGGTGGAAGCATAAAGAATGGTAGTATGCATATCAGGATTAGGAAGTGCAGACCTCAAGAAACAATTACTATTTAGGAATCAGCTATTTTCTTTGGTCGGCTTAGTTGGTAGATTACTATAGTGAGTCTTATAGGTATTACCTCTAACATTTCTACCCTTGTACATATATAGTTGTCAAAATATTCATATAGTCTCAACTTCTAATAATAAATGTCGCGGGAAATTTTCCACTTGTTTGTATGGCCTCAAATATCTACATATGTATTGTTTTTCTCTCCACTTTTCATATTCTGGCTTCCCTTTTCAATCATGCAAGCACATGTTTCTTATGGATGGACTATAGGAAAACCTTCCCTCATTATGCTTCTTCATTTGACGTGAATGTCTTTCACACTAGAACTTGCCACCACCTCACCAGCAATGGTAAAGATGATTCCTCTATGTATTTTGATGTTGTTCAAGTTTCAATTTTACTTTGGTGAGCAGCCTTATGTGCAGGTTCTCAGAACTGAACTGCAGACCTAGGAAATCTTTGAATATTGTTGTGCAGAGAATGAAAACTATGGCTCCTAGTCCTGGATAAAACTAGACCAATCTCAGGTGTGCACTATTAAGAACTTAATTTTGTTCAATGGTGGAATGGTCGTCAGTAAAAGATGCTCTATTTTTCTCTAACTACATCATGGGACAGGTTCAGGTTAAGTAGGGAAGTAGCAATAAATGTCGTTTTGCTTGTTAGAAGAACGGTTTCAAGAGGGAGAAGATTTGGTAAGGTGTTGTTTATTCTCTTCTTTTATAACATGCATAAATTTGGTGACGTAACCTGAATTAGGCCTTCTTTTCTGGCCAAATAACTTTTTTTTTTCTTAATTGTTGTATTTCCTTCTCCATTTAACTGAGCAGGCAAATTGTTTAACTTCGTACGCTGGATATTCAAGAACAATTTTTATTACATAAAAGAATGCATATTCAAGATCTACTTTGTAATGTCAAATACTTGTTTTGTTTTGCAGTTTTTTCTATAACAACTGTCGCAGGGATGATTGTTAGAAACTGCCAAAATAATACCTTGTGATGCACGTGGAAACTAACAGTTCCTTTAACGGCCGAAAACTGTAAAATTGACAGCTAGAAATTACCATATTTTTTGTACGGTGTGTCTCTACATCATGGATGGATCCTTATGATCAAAATTGAGAAAAAAAAAAACTGATTTTTTAGTAAAACAACTTCTATGTACTATTGTAGGAGGTTCGATGTTTTGCACTTGGATGTTTTCTTGTCATTAGTGAATTATTTGAGTTTGGTTTATTAAATGTGGGATTTAGTTTATTTATTGAACCAAGAAAAAGTCTAACCTTTAAATAAGGTCGAAATATTTAAGTTGAAGTTATGTTTTGCAAGCTTATCTATCATTAATAGTTTGAGTAATCAGAGCATCATGTATGACCAAAGAGTGGTAACTTATTTATTGATTTGCTTGAATATTCTAATTTTATTACTATCTTATATCCACCACTTATCCAACTTACTAACTATTTTTAAAGATTTACATTAACCTTTGAAAAAATCATCATCTTTGTATCAAAAATATTTATAGCTGCTACCTTAACTTTTATTTCATTTTTTACTATAATAAGTTTTTTAAATATTAAACTGATTATATTAAGGAAAGTAATCCAATGATTAATTAAGTCATAACCAAGTTAAATGAATTAAGTATAAGCACCACGCTGTAAATAAATCAACCTTAATTGGTAAATTTCACTCATTTAAATAAATGAATTAAACTCGAACTCTTCTTTCACAGCCAGAACTTCCAATATTTGATTTGCCTAGAATCTTCACACTTGCTCTAGGCTGTAATAATGTATGTTGGAGATGTTTAGTGTTTTAAGAGGAAGGACTCGTAAGCAGCACCATGAATAACTTCCCGACATGGGAATCTCAACCGAGTGTTAACAGTGGATGCTATGAGTCTGAAATTCGTTTTTTTCACACGGCAGATGTAACATTTGAACTGAGTAAAAATGTAAGAATGAAAATGGAGTGGTCAATTGGTAAGCATTCCGTAAGTTGAAGGATACAAAACTTAGGCCTTGCATTCGCTACCATTCCAAACTATCAATTAACTTCTGAAATCACTCAAGCATATATAATATATATCTGTAATTCTGTTAGGAATAACATTGTCTTTGGTCCATTGTTTAACATCCAATGGCATGGGGAACTACGAAGGAAAGATACTAGACTGTGTGCATGCCTAAAGTCAAGGACCAATATTTGGCTCAGGAAAAAAAGGTGAATATCAGGATGTAAATACTAAATACAAAGGCACAAAACATTAATATATCTAATGCCACGCATAAACGATTCAAGGTTTACCACACAGACAATCAACCTGTAAAATCAGAACTATCTGTTGTCATACCCATTATATGCATGTGCAGTAAGAGCAAATGGAGGTTTCGTGTAAAACTTTATAGGAAATTTAGGCTTACTATCCCTGCCACTGCTCCATGGGAAAGGGAAGCCATACAGTACCCTGCTGAAAGGTAGAAATCTATCTCAAGCTACAATATATTTCATCTAAATTACTCGAACAAGAAGCTTCTATGGGGAACGAGAAAGGGCAAGTGGCAACTGACAGGTAACAGAGATTTCACTAGATCAACTTTCACGGCCTTGCCTGAGAACTATACTTCCCCTCATGTAATACTTCTGCATCTATCAGTGGCAAAACAAAATTAGCATGCGTATGTGATCCACAAATTCTGCACAATCAGTGTTTTGAGGTCAGGAACATGTGTATAATTATAAACAGCAAAACCGATTCAGGTAGCAGCAACATGGAAACTCTAATTAACCAACAATGCCAGCATCTTCACGGCTTGCTGTCTCACTCGAAGGAACAGAACCCTTATCATCAGGCACCAAACCTCCTATTGGTTCACCCTGTTTGTGCTGCAAATGCTCAGAATCCTGCTCAGGGAATACCTCAAGTTGCAATGACGGGGAAATGTTATTCACGTGTAGCCATGTTAGTTCCCATAGACTATCACCTCCCAAGGCACTCCTCTGCGCTAGTATACCCCTCATCTTCATAACAAGCAAGGAGTTTTTAAGCAGCTCAGGCACTGTCTCTTGAAGCTTCTCACTTCTTTTCCCCCTAACCTTCACCTTCATATATTTTTCCATTCTGCTCAGTACACCCAACCATAGCTTACAGAAGGTTGTTAATTGTGATAATTCTGGGAGTAATTGAAGAAAAACTTTGAACAAGAGTTTCATTGCTAGGATAAGGGTGCCTTCCATGTTGCGGTAGTCCTTTTGAGAGTGTCCCTGTGCAATCTCAAGCAGGTCATCTAGAACGGTGAAGATCACAAGATCAAAACATTGTAACCACATGCTATATGGTAGATAAATGCCATCAGCCCCAGTCAAGCACTTCTGCAGAGATAATAAAGCATGATTTCTAACCTCTTCTCTCTGGTCTAAACACACCTTCCTTAGACCTTGTACTAGTCTCAACCACATCTCTCCAATATCCTGAGATAACTTAGACACTTGTTCCTCCTCCATTCCTTCCTTAGCCTCACTGGTCCACCGGGCCAAGCAATTGACAGACCCTGCCATGAGATCTAGTGCCCGTACAGAACGTTCTGCTTGTCCAACACGAGACTCAGCAAACTGCCTGGCAGTATCTACACAGTGAACATAATTAGCTGGAAGCAAGTGGGCACCCTCAGACATTATGAACAATAGTGCATCAAACCCAGCTTCAGATGCTTCTATGTGTCTAGCTGTGATGGAAAGAAGTGACGTAATTGTACGCCACCCTAACTGAGATCTTATATGAGAAGCATTTGCCTTCACAAGGCGACTGACTTCTTGAGTAATCTGCTCACAGTATGCATCTGCAACCCGGGCATCAAGCTTCAAGACAAGTTGCAATGACCTCAGAAGTTCATCAGCAATGTTCTCCTTGTAGGGAAGCAACCGCTGGCAAATCCGCAATAGTCCAAAAACAGCCTTCTCAACCAGGGCACAGGGCATTACAGTTGACTGAACAATATTGGATATGTGTTCATACACACCATGCCAAAGAATCCCAATTCTATCCCTGTTATTCAAAGTAATTGCAATCAGCAACTCCAGGCAGAAAACTGCTGTATCTTCATCCTCAGGTGTGCTGTTCCCTTTTTGAGGTCTCCCTGCAGCCCACACGAGTGCTCTTGCTAACTGCAATAAAGATTCAGCTTGGAGAAACTTACTCTCAGTGAATATGCTGTCAATATGACATTTCTGTATGGTTTGTAAGGTGCGCTGATGAGCAGCAAGTTGTTGTTCAGTAGGTTGTGATCTTGGTTCCTCAGTATCAAGAGATAAGAGCTGACTAAACCTACCCATCAATCCTGAGGATCTCCTTGGAGTCCCAATAGATTGCATATGAGCCGAGGATAAAGAATTCATGATAGGTTTTCCATGAACGGTTTCAGCAGAAAGCTCTGACTCATCAGCTGCATCACTGGCAACACGGGCAGGAAGAAGACCAAGCTTGTGCAGTCTTAAGATGCAATCAAGAATATTTCTCCAACCTGTGCGGATGTAATCACCATACCTGTTTGCTATAGTGAAAACTGTCACAGTTGCCATTCTAGCTTTCATGTCATCTCCAAAGGCCAGGACTGGTTCCTCGACTGATGACGGGTTTAAAAGTGTAGTGAACTTACAAAGAGACACTACCAAATCATCAAGAACATCTTCAAGATGATGGCAAGCTGAAATCTTAGCAATAGCCAAAAATCCATCCATACATGTTTGGTATACCTCTTCCTGTTCAGCATGATCAAATACCACAGAGATGGCAGCAATTGTTGGGCCTGACATTATGGCAAACATATCATGATCAAGGTAGGCCTTAGAATCAGATACAATAAATGGAGCAGTTTTTTTGGACTTGTGCATTAGATCAATCCATCGACTTGGTGTCATTTCAGGAAAACCAACACCTTGTTCAGGGGTTGTGCGAATTTCATTCTTACAAATTGAATGGTAAATCTCTGACAGCATTTCTCGAGGCAGATCGTTGCCACCATTTATAAGCCTATTATTCCGAATGAAATCCTCTTCTGTCATCTTCTTTTTAACTTGCACATTGTGTTGATCTGTATTAAGCATTATCATGGAGTATGATAACACAAGAGCAGCATCCTTGTTAGCTAGGATATGTGGTGATTGTTCATAATATCTCTCGGAGAAAGCTTCAAGCACCCTATGTATCTTTTGTGATTCTCCAGGCAATCTGAAAGTCTCCAAGAATAGACGCAGAGCAGTGTCTAAGTTCATATCTTGGAAATCAAATGTTCCAGCAAATTCATGAAGAACCTGAACACAGAATTCATCATGATTTCCTAGGAAATCACCAACAAGATTCTTATCCAACCCAGCAGTGTATCTGAAAAAGCAGGCAACACTTTGGGGATCAAGTTTGTCAGGCAAAAGATGTGTTCCTTGGAGAAACTCCAGACCTTTCTTAGGATCACGATTAAAGTGGTCAGCACCAATCATCAATCTTCTCTTTATGTACTTTCTTCGACGGACAAACGGAACCCAATGATTTGGATCGTTATAATTCTCACATTTAACCATCCAGAATGGAGTATACTCTTCAAGATTCACTGGAGAATATTCGGAGCTTACAGATCCATTGGCTATCCTTTCGGCCATTCCCTGTATAACAGCAATAAGACCATCCAAAGCAAGAATATGCATGGCAGACAATGGACAATTCACAGGAAATGCACTTTTAGACAACAAATTAGCAAGGTCTTCAAAGACATTACTGCAAGTTATGTCACAGTCAAAGTTAGCATACATATCTACCATAAATGTCTTTTGCCTGCAAAAGTCAACAAGGGCCTCCATGGCTACCTCTTGCTGCTGGTATGAAGCTCCATATCTGCTTTGCGCAAGTCTTAAAATGACACAAGAAAAAAATGCTTCTAGCTGTAATTTGAGCTCTGTACGAAGATGATGAAACAGATTGAGAACAATGCTACAAACCATCGACAGTATAAGGGGACTCATTGACAAACCAAATTGCATCAGATTATGAAACAATTCATCCTGAATTAAGCTCAGCAACCTTGGGTGACGACAAATAGAAGGTCCTCCAAGTTCTATTGCTGAATTAATAAGAGTTAAGGCAAAGAGAGGCACATCTTCATCAAATGCTAGTGTGTTTGATCTAGGACCCATTCCCGTATGCTCAACAACATTCAGCAAAGAACACAAAAAGTGAAATATTTCCACCATGCAAGGAACACCATATGGTTCAGTCATGAGATGCATGTCATATGGTACACCATCCTTGCCACTAATAGTTATGGCTGTGTTTTCATCCATCACAGTTGCTTTCACAACACTTGAAACATTGGGAGCAGAGTTTGTAGATAATGACTGATTATCATATTCAGAACTCATGCTGCCATTCTCCAATTGTCTACTTCCAAATGCATAGTCACTGTCTAGACCTCCAGTCTGCAAGAATAATGGCCAAATACAAAAATTCATATAGATGGTATAAATATTAAATTCTTGTTCACCAAACTGTTAACTGTAGGAAATAAATACTAAGAAAAGCATCACCCTCTCCCCCGCCCCAATTCCACTTTGTATGAATTTTTTTCCCCAAAAGCTAAAACAATAATCATGGGAAAAAAAATATAGCCTTTGAGAGTAGGTAGCAGGATTATACCTCCTGTTTCAAGTTAGTGCTCCCATTAACCAGTGCATGATCAGTATTGCCAACATCTTGAAGGTGAGAGAAAATACACCTTACAAGTTCATGCATTGTGTATCGTGCTATCTGCTGCAACAACTCACCTTTACTTCCTGCTTGATGAACAATCCGGAAACAAGTATTCACTATGGTGCATACATGTTGGTTACTCAGCATTATAGATGCTTTACTTTTCATACAAGCTAGGAGAACTTGTAGTATCTTCATTAAAACAACCTCTTCTGAAGAAGGATCAATGACCTCAAATCTGCAGCTAGTGACAGCATCAACCACCAAGTGCATGGCATCCTCAACATTGACAGTATTTTGATCGATCACATCAAGAGTCAAGATCTTGTAAACAGATGACAAAGCAACACCAGTAATTGGGGCACCAGTTTCATCAGACCTAATTACATCTAAAAATGGCTGTAGATACAAGGCAGGGTTGATAGATTGCCACTGATGGTGGTGCCATGAAAAGATTTGTCTTCTCACTGTCTTGAAAGACTGAATGAGAGAGTGTTCTAGCTGATCATCACCTGACATATAACGGCCTCCCCATCTGACATTTCTCCTCATCACCGCCAAAACAGCACCAATTTCTGAATTTATCATGCATGCCAAAGTTGTTTTGTTGGGGTAGGCAGCATCACATTCCTCAGGTTCCTCCTCCTCTATTGCATTGATACCAGCTTGCAGCTTCAGACGTCCCATTTTTTCAATACTCCTTGAAGGGCACGGCAAGGATCTGATAGATTTTCAATGAGAGTTTTCTATTAAGTACAAAAAACCCAATAAATATAACCAATAAGGGCTTCCACAACCGAAATGACTAAAAGGAGTTGTGTTATAGCACTCTGACTAGTATGGTAACCTAGACGAGTTGTCAAGTAATTACTGAATAAGGGCCTGTTTAAATAAACCTTATCATAAACACTAATGAGAGAAGAAAACAAGAAATTAAAATGAAGAAGTTTCTTCCAAAGGCTAAACTTAGTTTATGCACAAGCCGGTATTGTAAAACAATCTTATATTAACTTCTATAGAAGTTGATTTGAATTATGCATAAGTTAATTTTAGCTTACAAGAAAAAACCTTTTAATTTTTCTCATTTTCTTCTATAAATGTTAATGGAGAATTTTATCCAAGCAAGGCCTAAGTCTTCCGAAATACAATGACACGACAAAAATAATAAGTCCAGATTTCCACAAACCAAATAATCAAGAATTGTTCTAATAAAGACTAAAAGGTCCGATTTTTTTACCAAATTATTTTGTCCTTCCAATCTTCCCACTTCCTAAACAAATAATTGAATGCTTCTCCACGCTTTCTACTTTCTCCATAGAGTATTAGGAGAACTAGTAAGATATTTTTGTAGCACCATACAACATTTTTCTCATAGGCGGCACAAAGTAATGCCCTAACTTAAATGAAGCAGGAAATACAAACACAAGAAACACAAACTGAGAACGCTTCAGATTCAATTCAGTACCACGGCATGTAAATGTCGAACGCACAAGGTAACCCTACCCTATGTTCAACTACTCAAAATATTAGTATACACACAAATCCCAATTCCCAAGTATGCACATACGCAAGAGTTCAACTACTCAAAATGCACGTGCAGAAGAAGAAGATCTGATGCGATCCAGCATTTTCGTTCAAGAAATTTGAGATGAAATTCCACACAATTGAAGTAATGGCGAAATTGCAACATGCTGCGAAAGCAAAAAAAAAAAATCACACTCACTCGTTACTCTCTGCGAATCGGAAAGTTGCGAGGCGTTGATTTATTCGGCGATTCAACGGAAAAGTTGACGGAACTCCGTACTGCTACTGATCCTCATCGGAATGTTCGATCTTCTATTCTTTACTGCTTCTGTTAACTAATTTGAAAAAGAAAAGAAAGGAAATGACTCTCGAAAACTAAGGAAATTTTATTTATTTATTATTATCGTGCTGTAATAATAAGTAAATATTGAATATTCTTTTATGATCATATTAATATCTATTGACTTTGTCATGATTAATTTTTGTTAGTTTTACTTGAAACTGGTAAATGTTATTTATCATATACTGTAAACAAATCAATCTAATTTAATGTTGATTTGTGAAAAATCATAGTAATTATCTTCCACAAAATTTTGACAGTGGAAATGTACGCCGAAAATTGTCATGTTTATCTTTTCAAGAAATATTTATCAGTATTCTATTATCTTAATGTATGGAAAGTGAATAATTAACATTATGAAAAGTAAAAATTTTATATAATTATCCAAACCAAAATAATGATTTTAAGTTTTTAATTCTTTAAATTTCATTCAACAAGAATATTATTCGCCTCATGATTAAATTAAGAATCAAATTCTCCCATTTTCTAATATTTAAATTCAACCTAATAAGTATACAATATATTGACGAGTCTATAAAATTTATAAAATTTAAGTAATTCAGAAAGGTTTTCTCAAATCATGTTTTACTTATTTTTTAAGATTAACATGTAATTCAGAAAGGATTTACTTATTTTATAACTACTCATATAACTAAACATATCATTTAAATTATTTAATCAATTACATGTTCACATTAACAAATCAGATATAAAGGTAAACTCATACATAAATCAATAATTACTATAATTTCATCAATTCACCTTGTTCAATTTAAACATATTCAGTTAATATACTGCAACATATCCAGATATTCTAAATATTAATTAAGTTTATAATAATTATAAATTGAAAATAACACCTATTTTACTCAGTTATTCAATTTTAATATAAAATTTCATTAAAGTAACCAAGTTATTTTCACAATTATATCTTATAATCTGAGTACTGCTATTGACACTCAAGTCTAAACTTCCATACTTGATTAAATACTGCAGTACTGAAAAAAACTTTTAACTCTTTCAAATTACAGAAATAACCTAATTAATTATATCATAAAGTTTTAATCAAAAATTTAAATATATTTTTAAAACCCTAAACTAACATAAATTAATCTTAGAATTACAAGATTAAAAAACTTAAAACTTAAACTGACTCAAGAGAAAAAGGGTTATAAATGAACTTTAAGTCATTCTATTTATGGTCAAAAGTCCAAAAATACCTTTGATCATCAATCTCCTGAAAAATGAAATCAGAATTTTAGAAATAAAAAAATAGAAAAGAAAAAAAAATGTTTCTTAAAAAATGGTGATTATATGTTATTTTCACTTCTCTCCACGTCGTATGCAAGAGCATAAGTTTCGCTGCTAAATTACGAGGAACTATGATATTTTCCTCAAGCCTTTCATTCATATTTTGCGATTATCATAATATGAAAATTTTATTTCGTATTTATGTTAAATTACGAATTTAGTCATCTTATTACTCACATGACAGTAATTTTGTATGACAAACTTCTGTGAAATTAAAAAGTTTTCTAATCATCCCAAAACACAGAAAACATCTCTATTGTAATTTTAACACTCCTTTTTTATATTGCAAATATTTAAAGGATAAAATTAATGTGAAGAAAATTTATTAAAAAAATACAACCACGAAAAAGGGAATACATTGAACAACAGCAAATTAATTTTGCTTAAACCAAAATCGTTTTTACCCTCTTTATAAACAGAACCAAAGTCTACAACAACACTTGCTCCTAAGTATACTTGGTAATCTTAACATGTGTGTATATATTTATGATCATCTAAAAAATTTTGTTGTTTACATCACTAACATACAGAGTAAATACATGTCCCAGCCAATACAAAAAGAGATAATTTTGAGTTCTGTACAACCTAGAAAGACAATACTGATGCTTTATAGTTTCAGTGTATCTGTGTAGTATAACATATCTCCAACCAAAAGTCTCATCCGTATACCTTAACAAGAGTCCCTGAGGCAATAATGAGAAACAGAGAATACCAATAACAGGCAACTTCACTTCACGCTTAGCCTGACCAAACTGCTCCAACCACATTAATAATGTCATGTACCGCATAATCAGCTAACACACCCTGACAACCTCAAGATACAAAAATGAAAATTTATCACTAAGATTGTGAGGGTGTTCATAGGGATACAGAAAAGCCAATTCAGGTTGCTTAGGCACTGTCAGGTAGAATTAACTCCATCTTGGCCCTCTTTTTCATTTGAAGGATCAGAAATGTTTGCATCAGGTCCCAAACTTTCAACTACTTTAACCTGTTTCTGTTGTAGCTGCTCCGGATCTTGCTCAGGAAACACCTCAGAGTATAATGAGGGAGCAATATTCTTCATGTGTAGCCATGTCAGCTCCCACAAACTATTTTCTCCCGAACCATTATTAATCTGCACTAGTATGCCCCCAGATTTCATAACAAGCAAAATGTTCTTCAGAAGCTCAGGCACAAGCTCTTGAAGCTTCTCACTTTTTCTTCCTTTAATTTTCATATTCACACATTTTTCCATACAACTTAGCATACCCTCCCATAGTTTGCAGAAGGCCGCCAATTGTGATAGTTCTTGGAGTAAATGAAGGAAAACTTCAGACATAAGCATCAAGGCAATAACAAGTGTTCCTTCTATGTTTGGGTACTCCTTTTGAGAATGCGACTCCGCAATTTCAAGCAGGTCTTCGAGCACAATGAAGATCACTTGATCAAAACATGTCAACCACAAATCACGTGGGAGGTGAATCCCAATAGCTCCTTTTAAGCACTTCTGTAACGATAACAATGCATGGTTTCTAGCCTCCTCTCTCTGGTCCAAGCATACTTTCCTCAGTCCCTGCACTAGCCTAAACCACATTTCCCCAATATTCTGTAACATCTTTTCCACTTCCTCTTCTTTGGCAGCTTTCTTAGCATTATTTGACCATTTTTCTAAGGAATTGACAGAACTTGCCATAAGATCTAATGCAATTATAGATCGATCTACCTGTCCCACACGAGACTCGGCAAACTGTCTCGCAGCATCTACACATAGGATATAATTAGCAGGGAGCAAGTGAGCTCCATCAGACATAATGAACAACAGTGCATCAAATCCAGCCTCAGATGATTCCAGGTGTCTAGAAGTAATTGAGAGCAGAGCTGTAATAGTCCACCATCCAGACTGAGATCTAATATGAGAAGCATTTGCCTTCACAAGGCAACCGACTTCCTGAGTAATCTGCTCATAGTATGCATCTGCAACTAGTGCGTCAAGCTTCAAGACAAGTTGCAGGGACCTCAAAAGTTCATCAGTAATGTTCTCTTTGTAGGGAAGTAAGCGGTGGCAAATTCTAAGAAGTCCAAAAATAGCCTTTTCTACCAGAGCACAAGGCATAACAGTTGACTGAATAATATTGGATATGTGTTCATAAACATCCTTCCAAAGAAGTACAACTCTATCCCTGTTATTCAGAGTGATTGCCACCAATAACTCCAGGCAGAAAACTGAAGACTCTTCATCCTCAGACATTCTGTTTCCTTTCAGATATTGAGCTCCAGCATTGATAAGTGCTCTTTCAAGATTCAATAGAGATTCTGCTTGCAGAAATTTACTCTCAGTAAATATGCTATCAATGTGACACTTTTGAATTGCTTGTGTAGCTTGCTGATGAGCAACCAGCTGTTCTTCTGTCGGTATTGATCGTATCCCTTCAGAGCCAAGTGATAAGAGTTGACTAAACCTGCTAATTAATCCTGCGGATCTCTTTGGAGCAATATATTGAAGATTAGATGATGATAAAGACTTTGAATTAGATTTTCCATGTCCAATTTCTGTAGTTACTTCGTCAGCTGCATCACTGTCCAAGCGAGTAGGAAGGAGGCCCAACTTGTAAAATATTAAAATGCAATCAAGAATATTCCTCCACCCTGTGCGGATGTAATCACCATACCTATTTGCAAGAGTGAAAACTGTCTCAGTTGCAATTCTTACTTTTGTGTCATCTCCAAAGGCCAGGACAGAATCGTCAACTGATAATGGATCCAAAATGGTAACGAACTTGCAGAGGCACACAACCAGATCATCAATTACATTTTCAAGATGATAGTAGGCTGATATCTTAGCAGCAACTAAGAATCCATCCATACATCTTTGATATACCTCTTTATTTTCAGCATTATCAAAAACCACAGAAATGGCAGCAATTGTTGGGCCTGACAACAACACAAACATATCATAATCTAAGTATGCTCTGGAATCCGATACAATGTATGGAGCAGTTTTATTTGCCTTGTGCATCAGAGAAATCCACCGACTTGGGGTCATTTCAGGAAATCCAAAGCCTGGTTCAAGAGTGGTACGAATTTCATTCTTACAAATTGAATGGTAAATCTCTGACAGAAATTCTCGAGGCAGATCATTGCCACCATTTATACGCCTATTATTTCGGATAAAATCCTCTTCTGTCATCTTCCTTTTGACCTGCACATTATGATGATCTGTATTAAGCAATATAATTGAGTATGACAACACGAGAGCAGCATCCTTGTTAGCTAGGATATCTGGTGATTGTTCATAATATCTCTCAGAGAAAGCTTCAAGCACCCTATGTATCTTCTGTGATTCTCCAGGAAGCCTAAAAGTCTCCAAAAATACACGCAGGGCTGTGTCTAAGGTCATATCATGGAAATGAAATGTCTTAGCAAATTCATGAAGAACCTGAACATAGAACTCATCATGATTTCCAAGGAAATCACCAATGAGATTCTTATCCAACCCAGCTGTGTATCTTAAAAAACAGGCAACACTTTGGGGATCAGGTCTGTTTGGCAAAAGATGTGCTCCTTGGAGAAACTCAAGACCTTTCTTAATATCCCGATTGAAGTGATCAGCTCCAATCATTAATTTTTTCTTTATGTACTTTCTACGGCGGACAAAAGGAACCCAATCATTTGGGTCACCAAAACTGTCACACTTTTCCATCCAGAATGGTGTATACTCCTCAAAATTTACAGGAGATTGTTCTGAACTTAAACATCCACTACCAATTCTTTCGGCAATTCCCTGCATTACAGCAATAAGACCATCTAAGGCAAGAATGTGTATGGAAGACAATGGACTGTTCACAGGAAATGCACTTTTGGACAACAAATTAGCAATATCTTCAAAGACATCGCTGCAACTTATGTCACAGTCAAAGTTGGCATACATCTCCACCATGAATGTTTTTTGCCTGCAAAAATCAACAAGTGCTTCCATCACAACCTCCTGTTGCTGATATGTGGCACCATATTTGCTTTGTGCAAGCCTCAAAACTACTAAAGAAAAAAATGTTTCTAGCTGTAATTTGAGTTCTTGACGAAGATGTTGATACAAATTGAGAACAATGCTACACACCATTGAAAGTACAAGAGGGCTCCTTGATAAACCAAATTGCATAAGATTGCAGAATAATTGATCCTGAATTAAACTCAGCAGTCTTGGGTGAAGGCGGAAGGATGGCCCTCCCAACTCTATGGCCGAATTAATCAAAGTTAACGCAAAAAGAGGCACATCTTCATCAAACGTCATTGTGTTTGATCTAGGATTCACTCCCATATGCTCAGTGACATTAAGCAAAGAACACAAGAAGTGAAATATTTCCACCATACAAGGAACCCCATCAGTCATGAGCTGTAATTCGTGTGGATCAGTCTCATTGCCACTGCTAGCAATGGCTGTGTTTTCATCCACAACAGTTGCAGTGCCGGAAGCAGTGATAGTAGATAATGGTTGGGCATCATGTGCAGAATTAAGCCTCTCATTTTCCAATTCGCTGCTTGCCAAATCATTATTTAGTCCATTGTTCTGCAAAAACACTATATATATATTATTACTTAATTTCAAGTTTATGCATGTCCTAACTCTAAAAATCAGCTTGTTTATGGCAGTAGCACAAGTGAAAGGAGAATACATAGATTTGACTATACAGTATTGTCATTTGAAAGTTTAACAATATACAAGACAATTATCTAGCCGTAACTAGTAATAAAATATATGCATCAAACAAAGATACTGTGCTTCTTCCTCGATATTTTATTTTATTAACATATGTTATCACAAGCATTTTTACCTCTTTCCCGATAAGTTTCAGATAATCTACCTAGAAGATTTCTTAGTCATGTACTTGGCCTTCTTTAGTCCCCTTTAATGGAAATTGAAATTTTCACATAAATAATATACAGTAACATAAGAAGAAGTTAAGGATATTTTCCTTTTTAACAATTTCATATTTGTTAACTGAGAAAAACTTAAAATCGCAAAACAATTTTTATGTGCAAATAAGAATTTTACCCTGCCCAGAGTAAAATTTTCCTTTCAATTTTTGTTTTTTATAACTGGCAAAATAATCACATCAAGAAGTGTGAAATGCAACCAAAAAGGTCAAAGGAAACACAAATCTTATACCACTTGCTTTAAGGTAGCGCTCCCATTTATGAATCCACACTTTGTGTTGTCAATATTCTGAAGGTGAGAAAATATACATCTAACCAGTTCATGCATTGTGTACCGTGCTATTCGTTGCAACAGCTCACCTTTGGTTCCTGCTTGATGAACTATTCGGAAACAAGTATTCACTATGGTGCAAATGTGTTGGTTACTCAGCATTACAGATGCTTTACCTTTCACACAAGCTAGAAGAACTTGCAAAATCTTCATTAATACCACTTCTTCTGACCCAGGATCAGTCACTTCAAATCTGCAACTAGTGACGGAATCAACCACCAAGTGCATGGTATCCCCTACATTGACAGTGTGCTGATCAATTACATCTAGAGTTAATATTTTGTAAACAGATGACAAAGCAACACCAGTTATAGGCGCACTAGTTTCATCTGATCGTATCACATCCAAAAAAGGCTGGAGATACAACGCAGGATTGATGGCATGCCATTGATTCTGCCATGAGAAAATTTGCCTCCTCAGCGTTTTTAATGACTGAACAAGGAAGTGCTCTGATTGGTCATCATCATCTGACATGTAATGAACTCCCCATCTAACATTTCTTCGCATAACTGCCAACACAGCACTAATTTCTGCATTTATCATGCATGCTATAGCAGTTTTGTTTGGATATCCCGCCTCACATTGCTCATATTGATCCTCTATCACATTAACACCAGTTTGCATTTGCATCTCTAGGTGTCCTATTTTGACAAAAGGATCAGGTCCACATTTATAAAATAATGCTGAGAATGAGATGAACAAAAGCCTTAGACAATGTAGAAAGAGACAATCAATACAGCGAGAAGGACTCCCACGTGTTCATGACTCCAATCAAGCATCAATATTCTGTAACACAAATAATACAGATTCAAAACAGATGCAAATTACATACATATGAACACAACGCAAGTACCCGGTAAAGCTCTATAGGGAGATTTGAAAAGGAAGAAAGGAAGAGCATGAACGGTGAGTATATTAGAAGACCAGACAAGCAACAAACCCGCATTCAAACAAATATAGGAAGAGGCCTTACTTCAGAGTAATGGGGACGTACAAAATATTCTCAGAGTCATACAAATACAATAAAGAACTTATCCCAAAGAAAATGACTCACTGAATTCAAAACAAACTAAACAACGTTTCCAAGCCTTTCAGCAGCACAAAATGTTTGGCCTGCAGCAACAGATCAGTAGCCGAATACATTATATCTCAATTGAAAAATTATAACCAATAGTAACCTTCTCCATCACCAAACAAAAAATCCAGCAATTTGGTTACTATGTTTTTCATACTCACGAATAAATAACAAAATAAGTTGCTGAGGCACACTCACTCAATGAATCAGGTAGATTAGATATTGATTAATGCACATTTGGTTCCTTCAGTCAAAATCGAATATTTCATTCCTGAGCTGACTTCAAAGGCGTTTTTCTCTCTGAAAAAGCACAGTTCAAAGAAACATCATATTAGTGGCGCAAAAGATACACATTCAAATAAAAAAGGATAATTCAAGACAAAAGTGAACCAGTTGAGGATGGAGATCAATCCAGATGGAACCGCAATCCAACTTTAAACCCATAACACGAAGTTGATAAAACATTAGATCTACAACGAAATCTGACCCTTCTCATTGAACCCGTTACATAGACAATTTGATTGGCATGGTGACAATGATCAAATCAATGACTCAGCCCATTTTGTATCAAACAAAATTCTACAGACGGGTCCTTAAATCTACGTTGAAGTTAAAATTCACACAATGGCACCCCCAAAGAAATGATAAGAAATAAAATGGAAGAAAGATGAAAACTTACAGCGTAGCGTGTAAAGGGCATAGCGTGTTGGGAACGTAGAATTGGAAATCATGGATTGTGTTATGTGTCACACTTCCTTTCTAGGAGAGCCCCCTCGTTGCTGTTAATGTTGTTGGAGCCTTCGCCATTTCTTTCGTTTGAAGAAAAAAAAACTTTGTTTGAATTTGTTTGTGTATCCTTTTACTAACCATGAATTACCGAAGCAATCTTTCTATTTTGACATTTCTCATATTATGATTATACCACATTCAAACATTTAACAACTAGTTTTATCAAATAAAGTCTTATAAAATACGGTGATATCACTTTCAACTGAATCTCAAAACAACATGTACTTTAATTTTTTTTCTTTTATATATTAATATTTTTTATTCCATTTACGATTATAAATTTTCTTAACGTTTCACAAAAGTTCTGATAACTCTTAAATGCAAACTCAATTTAAAAGATACTTAATCAGCAAAGTTAATTTTTGTACCTACATTTACTATCAATATTTTTTACCATACACGATATTTCATAATCATGCAAAATTACAACTTAATCATCCGAAGACTGAGACCGAATTCTAATCATCATCCAATTTATCACTTTTTTTACACAATTTGAAATTTAAAGCATCATCGACTTTCCATGTCTTAAATTATTATAAGAAATTCAAACTTAAAAAAATATCTAAAATTTAAAGTTTAAATAATTTTTTCATCAACTTGAAAATTATAATCATAATTATAAATCATTCTAAGCATAGGTTAACTAAGAAAATACCCTCCAACAACTCTCAAACTCTCACATGCATGCTATAGAGAAAGACATAAAATATTGAGAATGTGAAGAAAATAAATCTTAATCAAAACGAACAAATCATTGTAGTTCATATTTTCTTATAACCAACATGCAAAATGAATTATGTGGAATACGAGATAATTAGGGAGTGAAAAAAACGAAAAAAATATACATGATTTGAGTATAAAGTGAACGTGAGTAAAGATATCAAAATAGATTAAAACTTGTGAATCAACCCAATTTGTTATGGATTTAAAGTTGAGTTGAAAAACAATAAATTTTTTTTTTTTTAAATGAATCAATTTGTATCTGATTCACTTAACTCATAAGTTAAGTGGATTCAAACGAGGTTATAAGTGGATTAACTGGTAAGCCACCATCACCAATCATTTGTATAGTTTTTTATATAATTATTTATTATTTTTAAGTATGTAGAGTATTAACTTAGTTGTTTTAAAATATTAGAAGGTTACTCAATAATGTTCGAATGAGTTATATATTTAATTTTTTTTACTTATCTAATTATATAGGTTGAAATTTTGATTTTCAACCTATTGTCTATATAGTTTTATAATATCACTTTCAAATCGTGATTAATATTTGGTAAAATATATAAACACTATTGTATTATTATAAATAAATGGATTGAGCTATTTCACTTTAAATATATTACAAAACATTTAAAATTTTAAGCTTATTTTTTTCAGTCAAGTTAAATTAACTTATTTTTAACTTAATTATGATGAATCAACAATTATGAGTTGGGTTGACTCCCTTTAACCTTCCTTAATTTAACAAACTAATACTTTTATATATTATTTATTTCAAATTAAATAATATTTTTTATTCAACCTTAATACATACAACACACATAAACTGAATTGTAGTTATTCATACCATTATTCTTACGCTCTAATAAAATATACAACTAGGAATGTAATTTCATATATACTTTAAATATAAATTAAATAAGTTAAAATTTAAATATATATTATATGTAATTACCCCTTTTTAAACTACTTCACACAGTTATTTCATTAAAAAAAACAACTTCTTACACGTTTAATTATTTTAATTTAGTCCGATTGCAAATTTTAGAGCATTTTGATTGGCATACAGGATCTCGACTAACTCTCAATTTTAGAATTCATGGAAGCCGTACGATCAATGCCGAAAAATTTAAATACCTATACAAAGGGCTTTCTAACTTTCATAGTTTTATTGTGATGATTAAAAAAATATTATTACGTTAATTTTGAGTAAAAAAAATATTGAAATCAATAAATCTTAATTTTAATATTTTTAACCATGACTGTGTTAAAACTACTAACATTGATTTTAAAGAGACAAGATACCAAATTGAATGAAAATTTTAAAAACATTTTAATATATATATATATATATATATATATATATATATATATGATGATTGTTTACATTTTTTCAATTTCATGAATATTTAATTCATTTAAAGGTATTAAATATTTTTTAAATTTCTACATAAATATTTTGGTGGCCAACAGTTGTGATTTAATAATAACTTGGACAAAACATCCAGGTACATGTCCACGTGCAACTTGTCGAATGACCAATCTCTCTGTTAATCGTTACGTCCACAAATAACAAATATCACCATTATAATTTTTAATTTCGTTATATATAGTTTGTGTTGAAATTTTAAAAAATAAGAATTTTTTTTAAAAAGTAAAAATTAACATGCATAATGCATGTATATGGGAGTTTTAAACAAGATTTTTTATTATATTTTAAGTCATAAATATAAATTCAAAATTTACTAAAAAAATCTGGAATGCATGATTTATCGGAGATTTTACTTTGTTTTAGGTTAATCTAACTTAAATTACACTGTAAACTGCCTTACTGGTTAAGGAGAAAATATAGCAACTAATTGAATACGTTATTTTTGAGTTTCAGTTTATATTAAATGGTAATTGAATTAATTAATAAACTATAAACAGCCTTCACTCACTTTATGATTCATTGCACGTTCTTAATTTGATTCCCAAAAAATAAAAGTTAAAATCACTGTAACTTTTACAAACTGTTCTTCCTATAAATTATCCTAATTCTTAAATACAGTAAATAAGAAAAATTGTTTATGTTAGGTATCCATGCGAGTCTAAGTCCCACATTGATTAGGAATGAGAAAGTTGAGCAACATATAAAAAAGAAAGACCCACAAATCTAATGTTTTAAGGTTTTGGGTTGAAGGTAGTGTCATTTTCTTATATAGGTTGGCTCAGTTCTCATTCTTGTTTGTCTCTCTAGTGTTTACCCCCTCGAATTACCCAACAAGTGGTATCAAAGTCGCCGAAGGTTCATGGTTGTGACCCGACTCATACGAGTACAGTTTGACTCTGTATCGAAAGTTTTCCTAACGAAGGTTTCGGGGAAACGTGTCCCGTTTAAGTGTGTAAACGACGGTACAAGTGAGGGTTGTTTGTGATTAAGGTACTCGTATACCAATGTGGAAGGGACTCTCACTTGAGAGGAAAATATAGGTTGGTTAAGCTCTAATTCTTGTTTGTCTCCCAGTATTTATCCCTTCAAATTACCCAACAGTTTACATTTTCAAAATATCAGTAATATTAAAAACATTTAATATTTTATATATTTTCCTCAGGATAGTATGAAAAACGAATTACCCAACAGTTTACATTTTCAAAATATTAGTAATATTAAAAACATTTAATATTTTATATATTTTCCTCAGTTAGTATGAAAAAAGATGCAAATATGCATGCACACCTGGATTCTTGAGTTATTTTTTTAATTTTTTTTCCAATATTTAACCAATAACGCTATTAAAACCAGAAAGTGGTAAATGCAATGAATTTAATCTCACAATTACCATGAAAAATTATTGGGTATGGTTATATATGGGGAATGGAAATTTGGAATAATCTAAATTGTGGATCTCATGCGTTGCAAGAATTAACAACAGGGCAAACCAACTTCTGAGGTTGCACAGTTCATTGGATAATTCTCGTAACCATTTTTTTCTCTCCTTATGGCGGTTCATGTAAAAACATAAACTATTAATATATTACTTAACATTTTAACATTTATATATTAAATATTTGAAGGGAGAATTTGTTGTATATAATAATCTTACATGGTTAGATTAAGATGTCCTCATGTACTAAATGATATTAAGTAAACTACATTAATTGTGTTCGAAATTTTGTGAGATTATATGGATTTTTTTTTTATATTTACAGTAATCTCTTATAGACATGTATATATAGTAGTTTTTTTTCGAAATTAAGTGGTTAGATTTTTTAGACAGTTAGGAGGTGTAAAATTTAGACAATATTTATGTAATATTACAAAATTTCAGAAGTGATTAATGTAATTTATTTAAAGATAGTTTATAGCTTCCAAAACATTAAAAACCATTAATGTTTACTAAAAGAAGATTAGTTATTAGTAATTAAAAACATGGTAGGAAGATTCAGAATTTTCTTAAAGAAAAGGTGGAAGAAAAAGAAGAAAAGTTATATGGAAATTGAGGAAGTGTAGGTCCTACAAAGTAAATAATGAAAGCTATATAAGAGGAGGAATCACTGAGTTCCAACGAGGAAGTGCAGGAGAAGCAGGGAGAAAGAGAAGAAGAGAGGAAGAAAAAGGGGAAACACAAGGAAAAAGAGGAAGATCGATCGAGATCTCCCTTGTGTTGCTCACAGTTGAAGAAATTGAAGGGGAGAACGAGAGAAGCTCAACGGTATCACAAGTTTCAGGTTTCAGCTCATCCGTTTTTTTCCGGATTGGAGGTGGAAGAAGATCGAAGTGGTGAGGGATTTAGAGATTAAGCTTCAATTTATTCCTATTTCTCTTGATTTGTGGAGTTGGATTCGTTGAATTGCTTCTGTATGTTTGGGTTTGGTAAACTAGGGTTTTGAAAGGGAACCGTGTTTCTTGCGGAGTTTTCTGTGATAAATAAGCTGTCGGATTGAGTTTTATAGTTTTGCAAATAGAGGGGTTGAGAAATTTCGAGACTTGGGAAAGTTGAAGAATTTTACTCACAAAGTGTTTGGCAGAAGTTCAGCCTTCAATTCATGCGATAAGTTGGGGTTTGAGCGTGGATTTTGAAACCATATTTCATTTGTCTTTAAATTTCATGAATGAGATCTATGATACTTGTTTTGAAGTTGGAATAATTGCTTTTACGAAAATTTTCTGCTTTAGATGCTGAAAGGAGGGTTGCTTTGTTTGAAAGCTTTTTAATGAAGTATCTAACCGGAAAATTTCATTAGCATACAACAAAATTCGTTATAAATTTGAGAACATGATTATCTGCTGTAAGTTTCGATGATTCAGCCTACTTTAAAAGAGAATAACTTAAGCTATTCAAATGATTTTGAAGTGGAAACAACTTTAATTGGAAGCTTACATGTAGTTGTTTTACCCTGAAAATTTTCAAAATGTCTTGATAACTATAGAATTCCCTGTAACTGTAATTTCGTGAAATTAACTTTTTGGTTCAGTATTTTGATAAAACCATGTCCAAGTTGATTGCTCATAACATGAGTTTGGGAAATTGTTTTTGAATGAATCAGAGGGGTTTTAAAGACATTTAGTGTATTAAGTTTTGGAATTCTTCAACCACGGGGACTCCTCCTGGTGCACAAAAATGCAGACACTAGTCTTGCCGAATTCTGATGTAGACCAGTCTACTTTGAAATATCATAACTTCGGTAAAGGAACTCCAATTTGTGTGATCCTGAGCTTGTTGGAAAGCTTAGAAAATCCAGCTTCTTGTGGTAAAATCTCAAATATGATCCATTTTGATTCAGTTCCACAATAGGATCGGAGTAGTCTAGTAAGGCTTCCAATTTATTGCTATATTTTAGAATTTACATGTCATAGGTTGTGTTGATTCTTATATTTTAAAATTTGCATGCTGTAGTCTATGATATAAAAATATCAGTTTTTTATTCAATTTGTATTGAGAATAGTGCACTGGCAAAGTTTTTGTGCTGTAGTAACAAAGTGAACAGATATGGTAAGAAGTTATTGAGACGTGATACGTTAAATACATCACTTGTTGTTTGAATGCAGTTTTTCATGGGGTGTATGACAGAACACCGGCTTTTGCTGAAACAGAGACAATAAAAATGGCATAATCTGCCTTACCATAGTGAGAAAATAAATACTCTATGTGCACATAGTATTTTTATATAAGCCACTGGGTGAACAGATCCTTTAGAAAACCAATGGATCCCTGACATTATTCTGAAATACAGGGTTAACGGACCTAGATTGTGATAAGCATGTTATGCTTGATAGGTTGAGCTTGAAAGGACACATATAACTTGTTCAGTTGAGCTTGCCAATTGAGGCATGGCCCTATATCTATTACTTGGTCAGTTGTTAATCTCTTGCTTATTATGGTATATATACTTATGCATGTGATGGCGGTATTATTGATGCTTTGGATTTTGCCAAGTTAGAACGAGAAGTGAGAATATAGCTATTTTATTTGGAACTTTTTTATAATAATGAGTTTAGTAGAAAATGATATTGAAATGTATAATTATTTGAATGTTTACGTATTTTGGTAGACTTCCTTTTCTATTAGGGATGTGAAGAATGTCTTATCATTCCAATTTTTATTTTATAAAGATTATAATAGTTTTCTTAACCCTTTTGTTTTAAATTGCTATAGAATTTGATATGATTGGTTTTATTTTGAAAATTTAATATCATGAAGAAGGTTATTATCAACCTTGGAAAAGTCTCTTGTAAAATGGGTGGAAATAAGGTTTGGATTTACTCTAATCATGGACACTAGATTTGGGTCATGCTAATAATGGAGAAATAAAGGATTCATTAGCATTCAAGCAAAAACTTACACTGGTGCATATGTTTTTAAGGTCTTGTGTGCATAACTTATATATTTTTTGTAAACCAAGTCCTGTCATGGAATCGTCTTAATGACAACTATTCTACTTTCAAGATTTATATGAAGTTTTGGAATGAAATTTGTTTGTTGAATAATCATGAGTATGGATGCCAGGTATATTGTTTTTTAGGTTCTGTTGTTTTACACATGGATGACTGTTTGCTGATCAATTTTTTTTTCACTGATGTGTTATGTATTTGACATGAGTTTTTCCAGTACATGTATTGATGTTCAATACATTTTTGTTCATGTTGATGCTACCTGTATGTAGGTTTCTAGTTGCTTCGGTTATTCCTCTTGGTGGAGTCTTTGTGTGTTTAAAAAGTATTGACAATTCAAGATGCCAAAGGAGAGAAGGGATAGGTCTTTGTCACATGAAAGTAGCAGAGCATCGCCTTACCCGTGCAGCTCTAGTCGTGTTGGAAGATCTGCTCGCAGAGAGTCAGAGGAAAACGTTAAAGAATGGGAAGAAGCTAGATGCCCAGTGTGCATGGAACACCCTCATAATGCTGTTCTCCTCATATGTTCATCCCATGAGAAAGGATGCCGCCCTTACATGTGCAACACTAGCTATCGCCACTCAAACTGTCTTGATCAGTTCCGCAAGTCATTTGCTGACACCACATCAACTATTTCTCAAGTAGAAACTCAAATTTCTAACACTGTTGATAGTATAATTGATGTGCCAGAAGACAGAAATGAGGAGGGGACTGTCCAAAGAGGAATTAATGTACCGGAAGACATAACTGAGGTGACTGTCCAAAGTAGAATTGATGTGCCTGAAGACAGAAGTGAGGGTTTGGTTACAATGCAAGCATTATCCTGTGAGAATGAGGCAAAGTCAAAGTTAGTATGCCCTCTATGTAGAGGCCAGATAAAAGAGTGGAAAGTAGTGGAGGCGGCTCGACATTTTATGAATGAAAAATCAAGGAGCTGTTCTTGTGAGTCTTGCAACTTCAGTGGCACATACCCAGATCTTAGAAAGCATGCAAGACTTGAACATCCTCTTGAACGCCCATCCGCAGTAGACCCAGAGCGTCAGCGTAACTGGAGGAGGTTGGAGCGGCAGAGGGATCTTGGCGACCTCCTTAGCACACTTCAAACCTCATTTGGGGTTGATGATCCCATAGATGATGGTGGTCTGCTTGCTGTGTTTTTCCTCATTCTTCAACCTGCTTCTGTGTCCAGGGGTACCACACTCCAGATGCGAATAAGGAGACCCGCCACACTCTGGGGGGAAAATTATGATGGACAATCTGGATCTGATGATGCAAACGAATCTTCAGATGGAGGCTCTGATAATAGACCTCATCGTGGCCGGGGACAGCGGACACCTCCCCCGTGACTTGCAAATCGTTGATGATCCTGGCTTGCTCTTCTCTCACCCTTTTCTTCCTTTCCAGATGCTCGTGAATACACGTCGGTTATTAATTGTTTATCAGTCTATTTAATATTTCTGCCATCCTTCCCTGGGATTCTGAACGATTGAGCTTGAAATAAAACTTACCGTTGTGCCAGTGCCTTTCTTTATTAGCTCATCTTTCTTCTTGCTTCTTGCTACATGAAAGGGAAAAAAAAGAAGAGAAAAAAATATTGTGAGGTGTGATGTGGAACCTGGCTTTTAAGTTTGAGCAGGAACAAGTTTGTTTAGTTCAATGGCTGGCTTGCTGGAGTATCAGAAGAGAATATCAGTGAGTAAATTTTTTTACTGAATTATGAAATACTTATGATGAATGTTTTTGGGTATAAATTAAAAGAGCAATTGATATTAAGAGTCGAATTTTTGTACTCGTGCTACTTTGTTCTAACTTCATTCAATGTGAAACCAATGTAATCTTCGAAATGAATTATTTGTATAAAATAGATTAAGTTTATAAATTTCATATAAATAAAAGATAAATTGATATTTTATCGGATTTTACTTCGATGGATAATATATTACTTAAAATGTACGTAAATGACTAACTTATGTGAAATTTGATGTGCAAAATTACAAAGATAATATCTAATGCTCAAATAATAATTAATTCATATATTTATAAAATGTTCCCAAGTGCCGAATAAGTTGATTTCGTATTTTTTTAAGAGCAAAGAAATTATCAGTGATATAAACGTAAAAGCTTAAAACAGGTTAGGAATTATTTTTTATAAATAAACTTGGAATGATGTTTATACGATTTTGATGTTTAATAGCTTCGAGATGGCTATGGGGGGACAACCTCAATTAGAACGAAAAAACTCAGTTATTAGGTTAGGAAGCAAAAGGTAACATTTTGTGGCAAACAAAAAATAAGGTGGAACTGGAATCAAAGGTGGCAGCAACATTAAGAGTCAAATCGTCTTTTTACTAAATGAGCAATGTCTCGCAATTGTCGAAGTCTACGATTTGTTAAGGCTCGTCTATGGCATGGACATGGGCATGAACATGGATGTATATTGTGTGAATGTCATTTCTTTTTCCATGCAATGGAATGAGTGTATTTTCCTCTTTTGGTGATTTCATTATTATTGCTGCCCTTTGTCCCATAATTTAGGGTGGTGCAAAATCAGAGTGGACATTACACAACACTTTTAAATATGTTTTCTGACTGAAACTTTCTTACTACTTTGTAATTGATAAGATTAATTGGAGTAAGGCAACTCAATCCTATCCAACATCCTTTTTTTTACAATATTCTTTAAAGTGTCAACTCCTTATCTCTAGTTTGACTTCTATATTTTGCAACCATATTCACATTTAACTTTTCCAATCCAATTCATTGTTTTTATGGGTAAATTTGAACAATTTTTTTATAAACATTTTAGGAGAGAAAAATAAAAAAAATAAAAACATTTATATTCATAAATTAAAATTTGCGTATGCACAAGTTAAAAAAGTTAGAAAAATGATATGAAATAAATTAACTTACACATAAATAAAACTAATTTTAACTTAGGAAAAAACTAACTTTTTTTCTCTTGATTAAGAAATTTATTCAAAATAGACCCTCAGTCCATGTATTCCAAAGCGTATTATACTATAGATGAAAGGAGTTCAGCTATACGATACAAATAGGTATGGTTACGAGCATTACATCACAATCTCATTGTCAATTGTATGGTGATGGAAATTTGGAATAATCAAGATTCGGTGCTTTGTATTACAAGATTCCAACAACATGCCAAGATGCCAACTTCACAGACCGCATAGAGGATAATGGAGATACAAATATTTAGTGCATGTATTTTGAAGGTCTTGGAGTGAGTCTTCTTCAAGAATGGAATACTAATTGCAGAACAATGTATCGCGCGTGGCATTTCCAGTTGTTGGGTTCACTCTGTTACCAGAAACAACTTCGTTACAGATGAAGCATATTTAGACAGTAAAACAATCTTAATTTATAGATATAATTTTACCCATCAGCAACTTTGCAGAGGTATTCACGTTGATCTTCTCTTAGTGGTACGTCCGTGAAGTCTGATTCCAGCCAAGACAATAAACAAACCATCGAATGAAGATGTAAATATTTACTCTTGTGGTGTGTCATCATATCTTAACAAAGTTTATTTACGATCTTAACATTATATATAGGTTCAGTTCAAACATATCATAATTTTCCATGATTACTCCTAAGCATACAGAAACCAAACTTATGCACTGCACTGCACTACTAATTTCTACACTAACGACTAAACTATACTCTCACATCTGAACTGCATGTTGAGTATGCCAAAAATTTCCAGAAGATATACTAGTGATGGACATATTTCATTAAAAAAAAATACAGAACTAAAACAGGAAAGGGGAGATCATGAAAAATAGAAGCACAGTGCCATTGTCAACGAGAACAGAACTTGTATTTGTAAAGTTTATAATAGACAAATTCAGGGTTTTTGCAGACAAACTTGCCTCCCATTGTTTCTAACTTTCAATGAGTTGAAAGCTATTATCAGAAGTACACTCTTTCACAACCATATTTCCCTTAAAGCTCAATAGTAGCACATTATAGTTTAAGTGGTATCACTACATACCAGCGCCTGTAATATTGGATCCCTTAAAAGATGTATTTCCTGTTGCAAGTGCACCTTCCAAGTTAGCATTGCTTAAGTTTGCCTGCAGAAAGTGGTCATTCACGCAGAAGACAACCAAAAAGAAATTCGTTAATGGGCACATTTTCAACTTAGACTAAAAGAAAGTTTGAAGTTGTTAATCCTTTCCCATCTGATTGTATCCATATGCAATTTATCATTCTGTCTAATTGCAGATGGCTAACAATTATGTTAATGATGCATCTCGATGTTTTATGTTAACTTGGTTGCAACTTCTATGCCATAATAACTGGAAGTGAATTCTTCAAAGAGAAAAAGTGCATGCCGCAAAGCATTCTACAAAATTGAGATGTTAGAAGAGTCGACGTTCTTTAGTTGTGATTTCTTTTAGAACATGTTCATCTGCATTCACTATTATATCCCTCATATAGAATACACAACACAACAAAGGCCATATCAACACAGACTAAGAATCTCAAGATGGTCTTGGACAAAGGATTCGATATTAAATTGCCATTAGATTCTAGCTTAGTGAACAAACATAAGTAAAATCACCCTAATAATACAGGAACACAATTACCTTCGTCACATTAGCCAGGGAAAAATCTGCATTTCGAAGATCAGCATCCGAAAGATCAGCACCTGATAAAGGCAGCAGATAGGGAGAGAATAAATGTGAATTGTAAACAGGATTCGAAATGTTTACATTACATTCATTATTATAACATTTGGTGCTGGACAAACCTGTTAAATCAGCATCAAAGAAGCTAGCCCCTATTAACTTTGCACCTTTAAAATTGGCTTGTCGCAGTATGGACTGTAACAGGCAATGTTAGTTAACTTGTTAAATTTTGATCAAAAGCACACATTTGAATGACTCCAGCATCAAATTTCATGCAGAAACTACTTAAAGTCAAACTTATCCTGATTTTTAATTGGTTAACAATGTAAAAATATTATGCAGTACAGAAATTAAACTTGAATTTAATTAGAATGTCATACAATTATGGATTGTTATTTTCTATAACATTGTTTTATTTATAATATTTACTTTGATTTAAAAAATTACGTTGACAGATAAAATGTATTAAAACTAAACTCCTTTAAAAGTTAAAAACAAAAGGGAAAACAGAAAAAAAAGTTACACCGTTTTGAAGTCTTGTTTGATCAGAGTCTTGCCACTGAAGTCCTTCCCAGTGAGATCTTGTCCCCTTGTCACTTCTTGCCCGTATGGCCCTCCACCCTGAATTCACCACACCCATCATTCATCAACTCAAAAAGCCTTTTAACTTGAATAACTGGGGTTGAAATTCTCTCTATAATCTACAAAATGTTGAGTTATTGATTACCTTGAATGCAAGTGCGGGATCAACAAAGATGAAAGAAGCAGAGAGGAGAGCAACGAGGGTGGCACCAGACACGGACTCACCCAATGAAAATGTGAGTTTTTGAGATGGGTGGCGACTTTGTTTTGCATTGAATCCCTGTGAAATGAAGGAGAGGGAATTACGGTGTTGAAGTTGAATAAAAGAGAAATAGGTACAGTATACGAACCAGAAGAGGAAGAGGAAGATGAAGAAGAGTGTTAGGTTTGAAATTGGAGTTTGAGAAAGAAAGATTTGGCTTAGAAGTGGAACACAAGGAGATGTTGAGAACAAGAGCCATTTCTTGCAGATGCTGCTGTGATAGGTACCATCTGGCATGCGGATAATATTATTTTTCTCCATTCACCTAAACTATTCTAGACTCTTTTAATTGTGAGAAGCCATGTAGAAAATTGAAAAAATAGTTAATTTATTTAATAACATTATATTATATTTGTTAAGATTATTGATATGAATGGTTCTAACACTATTTCATCATTTTTTTTCCGATCTAGATATTTTTCATTAAATATAAAATGATTAGTGAGTTTCAGAGAATAAAGAAAAAATGTCAATTTTAACTTTTTAGAAATAAAAATAAAATAATTATAATAATTACAATCAAAGCTCTTTCGTAAACTAAAAATATATTACATGTCAAAATATTATTTATAAGGATATTTTTCTAATATACTTATAAAGAACCTCTCGCGTCTGTAATGGAAAAATTAATTTTATTAACCTAAAATTTTTTTAAACAAACGATAAAAAGAATTCATACATTAACTTTTGTTCTAAAGAACTTATTTTTAACTTTCTTATAATTTTTTTGTTCTAAAGAACTCATTTTTAAATTTATAATCTTATTTTAAATTTATAATCTTATTAACTAGTAAATTGCACATAATATAAAATTATCATCTTATACATTAAATTATTTTTAAAAGTATAATTGAGAAATAACTTGAAAGAAGATTATGAAACGAAGAACAGAACAGTAACATGGAACACAAATTACATAAAGAAATAATTTATTTTTAACATGAAAGGCTATTCAATATAAAGATAAAAATTAAGAATGATCTAAAACAATAAAATAATTTCACTGTAATCAAATAAGGCTATAATATTTTTAAAAAAATTAAATAAAAAATTACAAAAAAAACTTTAAAAAAATAGAAAGAAGGAGGTGAGAAAAATACTAAAAATATAACTATTGCACATGCAAGTCAATCAGATCCAACCCTAAACAGTTAGAACTTACAATTTTAAGATTAGAGTTGTACATACAGAGGAAGGGTGGTGGTATCCAACGGTGGCTCTCATTTATTATCTTTGAAGCAGCCATGGTTTTGTTCTCTGTTGCAACTTGCAGTTATCAAAGTCAAAACATGGTTCTACTTTAAAAATCACTTTCAAAAAGTGCATTTATTGTTTAAGCAATTTTTTAAGCTATATTTTTGTTAAATGTTTAACTATATAATATACATTACGGGTGAAAACCCTTTGTTAACTTCAAGAAAATTTCAAGTATCAGTTTCCAAACGCGCTTCTAGAGTAAAAAACTGGGGAAAATGGCCGAGCCAGAAATCAGCAGTAGTAAGAGAGGAGGAAGATGGTCTCTCAGTGGAATGACGGCTCTTGTTACCGGCGGCACCCGTGGGATCGGGTTGGTTTTCATTTCACCGAACCTTCCCTTGTATGATTGTTCATTTCGCTTTTGCTTTGCTCTGATAATTCGTTTGTTTCAAACTGTGTTTTAGGCACGCCATAGTGAGTGACTTGACCGCGTTTGGCGCGGCTGTGCACACTTGTTCGAGGACCCAAACAGAGCTCAAGAAGTGCTTAGAAGAGTGGCAGAGTGAGGGATTTAAGGTTACTGGATCGGTGTGTGACGTGTCCTCGCCGACTCAGAGAGAGAATCTTATTCAGGAAGTAGCGTCCACCTTCAATGGCAAGCTTAACATCTTTGTAAGTTTGTTCTACTCATAATGTTAAGCTCATGTTATAGTCTGCTATGTTTTATTCAGTAGATTTCAACAACACCTACAAATGTTTTAATTTACTTCTCATTAATCATACATATGCATGAATTTTGGTTTATTTTAGGTGAACAACGTTGGAACAAACTTTAGAAAGCCAACAATTGAGTACAGTGGTGAGGAATACTCACAGCTGATGACAGTTAATTTAGAGTCCTCATTCCATCTTTGCCAACTTGCATATCCTCTTCTGAAAGCATCTGAAAAGGGAAGCATTGTGTTCATTTCATCTGTAGCTGGTGTGGTCAGCTTGGGTACTGGAGCTGTCTATGCAGCATGTAAAGGTGAATGCCATCATCAGGGCTTTTCTTTCATGACCAATTGATCATTAAAATTTTATCACAACCAAAGAAATATACTTATACTTTTGCTCCACTGAATTTTCAGCTGCAATTAATCAGCTTACAAAAAATCTGGCATGTGAATGGGCAAAAGACAGCATAAGGAGCAACTGTGTTGTACCATGGGCTACTAGAACCCCTCTTGTAGAACATGTAATTTACTTGAGCTCCATTTTTTATTTCTTTTGGCTGTTCTCCTGTCTACCAAAGCCTTCAAACAATATTAATAGGCAGACAAGGCATTAGCCAACCATTCAAGTCCTGCAAGATTGGGAAAATGTTTGTTGAGTACTGAACTAAGTTTACCACTTTTTCAGAACCATAAAAAAATGGACATGATAATTGACATTCACTATAAGTTTCACCAAAATAATTGCATGTCATATACTATTGACTCCCATTATCATAAAACCAACATAGTGAACCCTTTCGAATCTATAAGGTTCTGCTTGTGGATTGATGGATAAATGAATTACTAAGTATTCATGTTGTGTCTGACATGAAGCTAACACTTGTATATTTGATTGTGTTTAATTTTGCTATTTCATGAAATTCCTGACTTACCTTTATATTAAGTACTGCTAGCTAGGCTTGCAGTAAGGTAAATTTTGAAGTCAATAATGCTACAGAGCCCACCTACCCTAGCAGAACTCTTGTAGTTTTCTGCTTAGAAATTTTATGTCTATTATATTGAGATAATGGACTAATGCATCATCAAGGAAATCGTTTTATTCATTGTTTTGGCAATTGAAGTTTGAACCAGAGGTAGAGTGTGGCAGATATTTTGAACTATTTCAATTATATGTTTGGTGTTTTTTGAAAATAGAACACAACCAGGCATGAAGTTAAACAGCAGTACTTTTTTATTCCACTAAAAGAAACCTGCGAAAGAGTGTTCAAATGAGTATATTATTACTGGTTTTTATCTTTGTTAGATGATGTTGTCAATGTGTTTGATCTAACTTTGTTTTTTTGTTTTGATAGTTGTTGAAAGACCAAAAGTTTGTGGATGATATTATGTCCCGTACTCCAATTAAGCGTATAGCAGAACCTGAAGAAGTGTCTTCATTAGTGACTTTCCTTTGCTTGCCTGGTGCTTCTTACATCACTGGACAGGTTATCTGTGTTGATGGAGGATTAACAGTGAATGGATTTCAACCCAGCATGAGAATTACCTGAAATCACTATTTGGAACATGAGAATTACATGAGAAGAAGTGATGTGCAATTTGGTTTTCTCTCCCTTCTAGTTGCATAAGAGGATAAATGGTATTGTTCAATTCATTAGCAGATAAATGGCACTTTCTTTAAATAGCTTCAATGTCTTTTCCTTTTGTAATGCAATAAATAATATATACACAGTTTTCTAATCATAAATGAGTATGAAAATTTTAATCATTTTAAAAAATTATAATAAAATGATTTATTTAAACAGGAAAGACTTTTATATTACCCCGGACATGTCTATTAAAATATTTACAATAAGATCAATTTCTACATACTATTAGTATAAATATTTTATACTATTAACTAATCAGAAATCATTCTAACATATTTTTTAATTAATATTATAAAATTAACCATATAATTTATGATTAAAGAATCATGTAAAAATATTTATGCTGTTAATTTATCAAAATTTTATTCTTAATAAACAGAATGAGTGAATCAGATCCCTAACTCTGCTAGAAAAAAATTATAAAAAATATGTATACAGTAATAGACATTTCCAATTTGTGTTTTTTTAAGTACCTAATAAGGTAGATTTTAAAGTCAATAGTCGATTCACTAAAACTTTTAATAATAAGATGGGCTTCATTTAAAGAGCGAATTTGGTAGGTGATTGCTTTAAAGAAGGTTGAAAAAATAATTTATCTATCCAATTTGGCCATATATAATTTGTATAATCTATTTATTATGAAAATATAAAAAAAAAAAATAGATGAGATTAAATTTATTCATTTAATTTTATGGATGAATAATTATATATTAATTATTTATCAAAAGCAAATAAATTAACATATTAATGTTTAATAAATAAAATTATTTTTTATAATTAAATGTTTTTAATTTTTCTTTTTAAAATATTTTCAAAACTATATTTTTAAATTTGTTTGACAAATTCTTTAAAAACATAGTTTTAAAAATTCATTTCTATCTTTTTAAAACATTGTTTTATGGATGGGTTGAAATATTTATCCATAAAAATTGTTAATGAAAGAACTAACTTAAGTTTTATTAAATACATCAGAATTTTAATGAATCAAAATAGATTAATTTTTTAATGTAATTAATTATAATCTCATGGAGGTTAAGCATTTGATGTAATCCTATCAAGATCGAAGTCACAAATTCTATTCTGAATGGTGTAATTGTGTGGGAGAAAATTATTATCAGTAACATCAATTGAATCGCATAAAGTTGTAATGAAATCATCACATTTGAATCATTATATTTTTAAATAAAAAATTATCTTAACTATTTACTATAGTTTATATTTTAAAAAATTTAATACAATAATAAATAACACTTCTTTTAAGGTTTAAATATATATAAGCGGTGTGATTTAGCCTAAGAGCTAAATATATCATCTATCCTAAAACAAAAATGGTTAGTTTAATAGGATACAAACACGTGATGGAATAAATAAGAGAAAAAAAAATGTTTGTTTGGTAAAACAGAAAAAAAAAAAAAAAAAAAAAATGTTTTTTTGGTAAAAAAAAAAAAAAAAAAAAAAACACGGGTTACATCATTTGTGTTCCTTAACAGATGAGTATGAAAAATAGTACTAACCCTAATATAATATAATCAATTATGACATATATATATATATATATATATATATATATATATATATATATATATATATATATATATATATAGTTAATTAATTATGTTATTATTCTTAAGATTTATAACATTTGCAGATGTCAATTTATCGATCATGAGATGTCATTATAGGAGCTTGTAATTTATTTAATGTTTTGTAAAAATAGTAATTACATAAATGAATAATTAAAAATTAAATAATATTATAATAAAAACAATCTTTCCTTATAATTAAATGATGTATTCACTATTTTTTTTTCTTAAAATATCTTTAATTTGAAATAAATCTTAAAAATATAATTAATGAGATACTAATCTCTCTCAACTACTTTCACTTTAAAAATATAATTCCTTTTGAAAGAATGGTAGGGATTAGTGATAATTTATTGTTTCTATGTAATGTAATTAATTTTCTTAAAAAGTAGGTGCAAAAGTTACAGATGCAAAGCGTGTGAGAAAGAGAAAACCATGCATGCATTTATTATATATAAACTATGGACAGCAGCATAGTGAAAACATAATCATAGTACATTGTTATTGTGGGTAAAAAACAGTGGAAATGGCAGAGGTTGAAGAAAGCAGAAGTAAGAGAGGAGGAAGATGGTGTCTGAAGGGAATGACGGCTCTCGTCACTGGTGGCACGCGTGGGATAGGGTTAGTTTTCATCTCAACGCAACATTCTTCATTCTGTTTTTGCTTTCTCTCATATTTCCTTGTTTTTAAACTGTGTTATAGGCACGCCATTGTGAGTGACTTGGCCGCGTTTGGCGCCGTCGTGCACACTTGTTCGAGGACCCAAACGGAGCTGAAGAAGTGCTTAGAGGAGTGGGAGAGTGAGGGTTTTCAGGTTACTGGATCGGTGTGTGACGTGTCCTCACCACAGGACAGAGAGAAGCTTCTTCAGGAAGTTGCATCCACCTTCAATGGAAAGCTTAACATCTATGTAAGATAAATCTGTGCGTAACTAGGGTTAGATTTAGATCCACTTTTTTTTCTACATCGTCATTTTCAGTTATGTCTTTGCAGATACTTTCAATCTTCTAACGCCAACTATTCGTATTCTTCTTTTTTATAGGGGTGGAAATTCACAAGAGTCAATAAGAAAATAAGTTTTTTGGTGTTAGATATTGGGGAATATAGTAATGAGTTTTAATAGGGTTGTTCATGAATATTTGATTATTTTGTGCTGCTCAATATTTGAATTTATATATTCATTAATTGGTGTGATGCATTTATTTATTATTTTAATAGTTTCATTAATGAATATTTGAATTGGTTATTATGAATTATTTATTATATTTATAAAATTCCTTTTTTAAATATCAAATTTAAAATATAAAACGAGAAGGAATGAAGGTGTGGTAATCTGTAATTTTTTCGGGAAAGGGTATTCTTATGTAATTGTTTCATTTATCATTTGTGATTATTTACAGTGTACAACTTTGATAGTATTTCAATTTTTTAATGTATAATTATTACTAATATCATATGCTCCTTTTGATTATTCATATAAGAAACACATAATTAATTTATCGAGTAGTTAGTAGTTGATTTTAACAAATAATTGTGTAAAATTTAAACTATTTTAAAAATATTCATAGAATTAAATTGTTAAATAGTGATAAGGACATATATCTTTAAAAAAAAAAAGTTTTTTTTTTTACCCATGAGGCTCTATTTAAACCATTGAGGATATATCTAAAAAGTACATTGTTAGTAGCTAGCTATGAACAATTATAATGTGTGAAAATGCTCTCAATGCATTTTCCTTACGTTTTCACTTACTATAATACATATGCATGAAATTTTTGGTTGTAGGTGAACAATGTTGGGACAAACTTTAGAAAACCAACAATTGAGTACAGTGCTGAAGAATATTCACAGCTGATGACAGTTAATTTAGAGTCCTCATTCCATCTGTCTCAACTTGCCTACCCTCTTCTCAAAGCATCTGGAAAGGGATGCATTGTGTTCCTTTCCTCTGTTGCTGGTGTGACCAGCATGGGTACTGGATCTGTTTATGCAGCAGCCAAAGGTTACCAATTTCTACCAAACTTAATGCATTTTCTCTCATGCACATGTGATCGATCAAATTTTATTACAAACAAAGAAAAGACTAACATTTTTTGTTCATTCAATTTTCAGCCGCAATTAATCAGCTTACAAAAAATCTGGCTTGTGAATGGGCAAAAGACAACATAAGAAGCAATTGTGTTGTACCATGGACCACCAGAACCCCACTTGTAGAACATGTAATTTCCTTTCTCTCTATTTTATTTATCTTAGCCATTTTCTCCCAAAGCCTTTCAAAATATTACTGAGTATACAACTTGAGGGTTAGATAGGTCAAATTACATATCACAGTGTAGATTTTATCGGTTTTGTGAGATTAATTCAGATTTAAACTCTACTCTTAGTTCAACTCTTGTAAAACTTGGAAAATGTTTCTTGTATCAGTTTCAAAAATAATTACAGAAAAGTAGATATTTTAATTGAGATCCGTGATAAATTTCACCAAAATAACTGCATGTTCAACTTTAGCCTTAAGTATTGCTCGGAATGCCATAGGGTAAATTTTGAAGTCCAACATAACAGAAGCAACCTAACTTAGCACATTTTATTACTGTTTTTTGTATTAGGATAATGAACTCGTGCTCTATGAAGAAAATTTTTGTTGTTGATGATTTTGCAATTGAAGTTTGAATGAGAGGTAGAATTTGGCAGATATTTTGAACTAGATGGATGCATGTTTTTTGATTATTTTATGTTGATACGTTCTGGTCCCACTAAAAGGACTAGAATAGAAGAATTTTATTTGGTTGTGTGTAGGACTAAAAGCTACCCTAATTGAATGTTATAATTAGTATTTGTTAGAATGATGAAAGTGTGTGTGTGGTGTTGGATGTAATTTGTTTTGCATTTTTTTGCAGTTGCTCCAAAACCAAACGTTTCTGGATGATGTGATGTCCCGTACCCCGCTTAAGCGCATTGCAGATCCGGAAGAAGTGTCATCCTTGGTGACTTTCCTTTGCTTGCCTGCTGCATCTTACATCACTGGACAAGTTATCTGTGTTGATGGAGGAGTCACTGTTAATGGATTTCAACCCAGCATCAGAATTACTTGAACTTCTTTTTGTGGAACAAATGATTCTCCTTTGGTTCCTTACTTTCTTCTCCAGTCAAAACTTCAACTTGTCTATGACAACCACTTCTCTTATATTTAGTTTGCCTTGTGCAATGGAATGAAAAATTTGTTTCAAAACGGCTTCGGTATACAGTGCATCGCAGATTTCTTTTTGCACTCCCGTATTTTCCTTCTTCATCCTATAAATATACACATTTCAATTTTGTGTTTAAAAATTAACTTCTGAATAATCGATAAGCTTTTTTAATTTTTGGATTACGCAGAAGCTTTTTTGACTTCTTCTATATCGTAGAAGAAGTTATTTTTAAATTATAGAATGCATAATCTATAAGTCATTTGTTGTATGAGAAAAAAGAATTTAGATTAAATAATCTGAAAGTTATTCTTCGACTTTAATTTAAAAATATTTTTCATATAACACAATTTAAAAATATATTTTAAATGGTATAATTCAATATTATCTTTTAAATTAAAAATATAAACTATTTTTATATAAAATAGAAGTATTAGATTACCCAATTTAAAATACTTTCTTTCCTAAAAATAGAATACATAAACGAGTAATGGCAGCAAGGGTGAGATGATCTTTTCAACCCATAACATGCAGATGGCAACTATTAAAATGCAGAACGAAATGGTCCCGTATATATGACTGAGATTACTAGGACCCTATTTTAGTCCAAGTCTGACATGACATTGTTTTATACTTGTATTTTCTTATATATTTCCATTTCTTTCTAGTTTACTGGGGATGTTTCTATTACGCCATTCCCCGTAACTTATCATTTTTTCTCTTTATTTATTAAGTTGCTTGTTTTATACTGTAATGTATTTTATGTTTAATTTTAAAAATATTACTAAATTACGGTATGGAAGATGTTTATCATCTTATAATTTCTAACCAATATTCAAATTTGTTTTATAATTATTATTATAAAATATAAATTAAATAATTTATCATTAAAATATTTTTGGACAACTTTAAAAAATACAAGTACTAGATATGATTTTAATATACTTGCTTTCATTAAAATAATTTTAAGTAAATTAAATTATGAATGCCTTATTTTCATAAATATACTTTTAATTGAAGATTTGAAAAATATTTATACTAACTCCGTCTAGAAATTTAACTCTTAAAATAATCATGAATATATCTTTTAGTGATATAATATTTTATATTTTATTTATCATGTTTAAATAAAATTAATTTGCAATTATTACAATTTTTTCATTTTGATTCAATTGAGATTACAATTTGATGTAAGACTGAAAGCAACCATTTACTAAAACTATTTGAATGTTAACTATAAAAAAGGTGAGTCTATTGATCCTCTTAAGTACAGTCCATTTATTAAAGTTATCTTAATGACCAAACAACTGCCTATTTAAATTAATTAAATTTAAGCCCATTAATAAACGAAGTAGCATACGATATATGAGAAAGCATAAAAAAGAATTAATTTGATAACGAAAACAAATAATTGATAACCAATATGATATTAAATATAATTAAAAAAAAAAACTTAAAAAAATCTATTAAAATTGCAGAGACTATTTTAAATAGTGATGGGAAAGAATTAGGCTGCCTAAAAATAAACTATAGGCATTGGATTGTTTTTCTTTTCTGGTGAGGTCGTGCAAAGGCAGAGGACTTGTTCACTATCCTGCAGATGAGAATAAAAAAGGTAGAACCCACCTTTGTTCGAGCCTGCGTTGGCTGGTACTTTACTTGTGCAATCGAGATTAGTTCAGCCCGTGCAAGCACAGGAAGGACGCACGAAATATAGCACATGGAAAGAGGATCATTGAGCATAGACCAAGGATCTATATCCCAATGCCCTAGGAACAAGACTTCTATAGAATCTTTTTTCTTTCTAAAAGAAATATGAGTGAATGGCCACTGACTGTGACTCAAAGTGCGACACAAAGTCCGATTACGCTCTCTTCAGACGGGAATACTTGCATATGAATTAGAATTCAAACTAGACTTATAACACTATACAGCTTAGTTATGCGAGTTCATGTCTAAGTTATTTTCCTGTGATCATACCAATATTAACAATTAATCATCAAAATAAAATAAAAACGTCTAAAAGGTTATCTATCAAAGTGCTATCAAAGATTAAGTGAAAGTAGGGTTATCAAATCGATGAAGTAAAAATTCATTACATATTAAATGAAATTAAGACGACAGAAACAAAAATGTTCTTTAGAAACAGCACACAACCCTTAACTCCTATAATTCACTAACCCAGATAAATTGATTGCTTTCAAAAAGCTCAGGCAGTGGAAGCCGCTCCCCTCTTCCTTGGTGCTGCCTCCGTACCTGATTCAAAACGATCACATTAACAAAAACCCTAAACCAAACCCTAAAATTTAAACTCTCAAATAATCAACCGCTCATACCCTCTCTGAAGCCGCTCTTGAATCTGCGAGGCACGTTACGCAGGTACCTCATCCTTCCAGTTCCGGTAGTCTTTCTCCTAATGGCCTTCACGCTCCAGTTATCTGAAACCATCAACGACTCAGAACCGAATCTTCACACAAACGCTTGCAATTTAATAAGTAGAAAACTTACATTTTCTTGTGCGCGCAGCGGGGAAAGCACACGCCGCACACCGACTCTTCTGAAGGTGGAAGCTGCGACGACCACACCTCACACAGAGCGTGTGAGTCTTGTTCCTCCTCTTACCGAAGCTCCCTGTTCCTTTTCCCTGCACCCATGCCAAATCGATACATTATCAGACCCATCACACAATCAAATTCACCTCAGATCTATACAGGGTAAGCGAGAGAAGAGGTACTACCATTGTAGCAGCGAACCACAAACCCTAGTTGGAGGAGCCCTTTATGGCTGCCCGATGAGAATGAATTTATTATATAGGCCGCATGTAATATTTTGGGCCTCTCTTAATTTTAGATTATCAATTTTGTTGTGGGCCCAAGGCCCAATTAAATAAATTGAAGAAAAAACTGTTAATAAAAAAAAAATCTTAATCGATAAAGAAAAAAGATGAAGCCAATTTTATTTCTTTGTATATTTTTTTATATAACATTGGACACTTCTAAAGAAATATCAGTTACAGGTATTCTAATAAAATCAATTAGAAATTTAATATATAAAATTTGGAAACGGTATTTAGGGGAGTAATTTATTTCATGAATTAGAGTTAAAAAGAACTATTCAATTATATGTATAGGAAGAATTATTGTTAATGAAATTAGCCCCTTGTTGGAGCTTTATTTACTGTAATCAAGGGTGTTTAATATTTGTTTATACACATACATAGAGAGAGAGAGAGAGGGAGGGGGAGAGTGAAAGAGTGAGTTTGAGCTTATATTTTTTATTTTGTTATAGTTTATTTGGTTTTTACTTATTATAATTTATAGCAAATTATCATTTGTGGTCATGTGTTTATTCTTTTATTACTTTTATATGTTCTTGACAAAAAAAAGTGAACAATAAATCTATTTTATTATTTTTTTAATCTATTATTTATGTTTTTCCTACTTTTATGGTAATCTATCACTCTTTTTTATTTTATATGGCAAGACTAATAATGTTGAAAGGACAAAGTTAAATCCTAGAGCAAGAAAGTAAGATTTTTTTTAGTTATAAGATGGAGTAAAAGGTTTCACTTTTTTTTTATATAGATAAAAAATATTTTTTTGTTATATCACTCTTCATGAAACTTCTTTTCCATTTCATAAGAATAAAATTGAGAATAAAGTTGATGAAATTTTAGATAAAGTTAATCTATTTAAAATGTGTATACTTTTCTTTTTTATTTTTTGTTATAATGACATTGTTGTCTCTACTATTGTTACAAATGTTGTCTTTTCTGTTTTATAATCTATTTGTCATTTAGTAGTAATAATAATTATTATTATTCTAATAATTCATTCCACTTAAATGGTACTATTACTCAATTATCATAATCATGATATAAGAATTAGGATATTCAAAGGACTATCGTACTATTTTCTTTTCTTTCCCTCAAGTCTTTTCTCCTATGATTGTTCTTATAAATATTCATTCATTTGGTTGTTGAGAGTTATACTCAAACCAAAGGTCTGTGTTAAGTATTTTGAAACTTTCTCTCTAGTAGTGAAGATTGTTACCATTTATTTTATTTTTGGCAAGTGGTAAGGGTTAATTTATTCATCGATTAAATGTGAATAATATTTTTCTCGATGAAAATCTTGATGAAGAGATTTACATGAGTTCTCTCCTTAGTATAGTTCTTTCACCTTCAAAGCAAGTTCATATACTTAGAAAGTTTCTGTATGGGTTAAAGCAAGCTAGCAGACAATGGACTTCAAAACTGACCCAGACCTTGGCGAGTACTCTTTGTTTCTCTGCAAAATTAAACATTCCTTTACAACTTTACTCGTATATGTTGACCATATTGTGTTGGTAGGTGATGATCATCAAGAAATTTAGCCTGTTAAGTCTCATCTTCATGGCTCATTCAAAATCAAAGATTTTGGTACTCTCTTATATTTTTTAAGTTTTGAAATAAGTTGCTCACCTTCTGAACTTATTCTTAACCAAAGAAAATATTACTTAGATCTACTATTTGATAGTGGTTTATTGGCTTACAAACCTAACACTTCTCTTATGTCATGTTGTCATTTATCTGATGAAGAAGGATCACTTATTTTGAGTCCCAATAAATATAGAAGATTGATTTGACATCTTTTATGTCTCACTCACACGAGGCCAGATTCTAGTTTTGCAGTTCATAAACTAAATCAATCTGTTTCAACATCAAGTGGAACAGAGAAGATTGATTTGACATTTTTTATGTCCTCCTCACACCAGGCCAGATCTTAGTTTTGCAGTTCATAAATTAAGTAAATTAGTTTCAACTCTAAGTGAACATCAAATGATAACAACTCCTCATGTGCTAAGATACTTAAGAAGATGTCCAAAACTTGGTTAAGTTTTTTCCAAGTGAAGCTTTTTCTGATTCAGACTGGAGTACTTGCATTGACCAGGTCAGTCATAAGTGATTGCTTAATTATACTTACTTCTTTCTTTATCATATATTGTGATAATGAAATTTGCTATATAACAAAAAAATCTCATATTTGGTTAAAAAACATATCATAGAAATTAAATGTTATTTTGTTTGAATAAATCTTCAAAAAAAATCTTATTCATTTGATACTTGTTCCTTCTTTTAATCAAGTGGCTGATATATTGACTAAACCTTTGCCTCTATTTTTTTTTTCTTTTTTAAGAATTTATCCAAACTAAAAATGTGTGATATAGATATTTCAGTTTGTGAGATAAAAATGATGAAAATATTTTGTTAGGATTTTCATGAACATCATAATTCTCTCTCATTCTAAAATTAATCATAACATAACATCTTCTATACCTACCTAAATGTCAATAAATACAATTTTAAATGATAATGCATTTTTAGATTATTTTATTGATGAAATAACATATATGCAAGAACAATCTTAATTTAGAACAAGATTATAAATCTTTAATGTCAAAATCCAATAATTTTTTGTATAATTTAAAACAAGTTTCAAAACAATGGTTTAAATAATTATAGTCAATTTTCACTTAATGCAGGCAAATGTGATTTTAACATATATTGTTTGTCTATCTTCTTGTTTATGTTGGAAGAATTATTTTAATTTGTGCACTGTGTATACATTAATTAAATAATAAATTTTCTCTCAAACTTCTTAGTTCATTGGATTATTATAGATGATGAAATTAAAATAAGAAAAATAAGACTATATATTAATTTAGTAAAATTAAAAGTAGTAACTTTTAAAATTAAATAGATAAAAATATTTATTATTTTTTTTTAATCTAATTTGACTTAACTCTTGAATTGAAAAAATTTGAACCAAATTGAAAAAAATAGTTTATTATATTTAAATATAATATTATATGTTTAGATAAGTACGAATTATAAATATGTTTTCTTATTATAATTTATTTATAATATATATTTTATTAAAACAAAATAATAAATTTGTATTATAATTTTTAATTATAAAATTATATGATTTACTTATAAATATGAGAGAATTAAAACTAAAAATATAATGATATTACAAAAATATTTCATAACATATTTTTTATTTAAAAAAATTAATTACAACATATTTAATATTTTTCAAAAAAATATTGAATAATTTTCAAATAAATATTTGATAAATTTTGAAAAAAAATTATTTAATAATTTTTCAAACAAATATTTTATAAATTTTCAAAAAAAATTAATAAATTGTCAAAAAACATGTAATAATTTTTAAAAAATATTTAAAGATTTTTCAAAAAAATATTTAAAATTTTTTCAAAAGAAAATTTTAATAATTCTCCAAAGAAACATTAATTTTTAAAATATTTATAAATTTTATAATAAAAATATAAAATTATTTCTAAATTGAACTAAAAAACATTAGTCTTATTTGTTTTAAATTTTATTTTAAATTAAACCATATCAAATTAAACGCATTTGATTTTTATGATTGGTTAGGATAATTTATTTAATAAAAATAGAATTAAATCTAGTATTTAAGACTTCAAATTAAAATATAATTTAAGTGAATAGAATAATAGAAATTCAAAAGGTTTAATTTGACTGATTGATCAGTAAATACAAATAAATTTTTTTAAGTTCTATTAAATTATAAATACTCTAAAATGTTAAATATAATTTAAACCATATCAGTTGAATTAAATGAAAAACATAAAAAAGTTTAAAATTTTTCCACCCAAGATTGTGTTTTCTTATGAAAAGAGAATATTTTTTTTCGTGTGAAACAAATGAACAGGGGTAAAGACGATAATTTTCAAAACCGTCTCCTTTCTCTACCCTACCTCGAAATGAAAACCCATCTCAGTCTGCTTTTTATGTTCATTGGACCTCAAAATTTCAGAGGATATAACATCACTCCTCAAAACTATATCACTCAGCATTTCCCTTCTGCCTTTGCATGTACCTTTTGACACGACATCATGGATCTTAGGAAACAACATTTGTTTGTCTTGACCCGTACAAAACCTCAACCTAGAAACCTGGTTTTAGTAAGTATTGTAAGCTGTTTTACAGGAGCGCCAACAGTATACATAATGCAACTTTACTCCCACACACGCGTCATTCTAAGTTTAAAATTGCAGCAAGAAGGTGTCATTTGCTTAGGCTATAGCCTATTCAATGGTGAGGCAGCTGAATCCATGGAAGGCATGCCCTCCTCGTGTCATATGCATGTTTTTCCTTTGGCTACCGCAGAATGCATCAAGGGCATGTCTTCCTCGTGTCATGTACATATCTTTCATTTGTCTGATGCTGGATGCATGTAGGCATGGCATGGTTATTCGTGTCATGTGCATATATTTCTTTGCTGATGATGTTGCTGAGTTCCTCGCATGGCTTACTCGTGTCATGCAGACGTGACACGTATCAATGATAGTTCTGTCATTTTCATAGCTGTTTATGAATATGAGGACAATTGCATGGTGCTTGAAGAAATTAGACACATCATATAATTTTTTGTCCTGTTCTTATTATTATATGTCTTTCCTCTGTTTATTTTTAGCATTTTAAGAACACACTGTATTCCAACTTGCAGCAGCAATAAATATCTGTCATTTCATTGCCTTTGCAGGTGGAGTCTAAACTCAAAAAAGTTTCATGGTTTAAATAGATAACTTTATTCTTCTTCAAGCTCTACTCTATCTTCAAGTAAAGAAGTAAGTGTTATTTTTAATCTTTTTTAAATCATCATACATAGCAGGTTACTGAGAAGGAAGGAGATAGAAATGAAACTGATATCATTTTGAGATTGATACCGACTAGAATAACGATGCACTGTAGAGTGGTCCTAAGTCATTTACAAAAGATACAAAGTTTAAACAATTCTAAATAGATGTATCTTTTTACTAACAAGTATGTATTATAACTACAGTAAGAAATAAAAATATTTAGGATTAAATTAGTAAAATAAATTTGAGATATCAATTGAAAAAGAAATTGATATAATTGTATTTTTTTCTTATTTTAATTATATCATTTTTATATATTCTGATAATCGTAGAAGAAACAAAATAATCTTAAATATATATAATGGTTTAAATGAATTGTTTTGTTTTGTTATAGGTAACTTGTAAAAATGATCTTTTGTAACTCTTAGCATGTTTTTACTTATTATTGTTGTTTTCTATTGGAGGTGGTGATTACATGCCATAATAATAATAATGTAGTGTCTCTCTTTCTAAAACAATTTTGTATTCAGTCCTTGAATTCCTAAAACAACTTGAAAAAACTTTATAACTAAACATCAATAATATTTTTTTTTAAATAAACGGACATAAATTACAAAAATTAAAATTGAAATATATGTATATATATTTATAAATACCAGCCATTATGTAGAAAAAAAACATGTACTCAAGGATATAAAAACATTAAACATAATGATGATAAGATTATTATTTATTGGTTGTAATAAGGAAAACTACACCGGAAATTAGTAGTACACGAAATAATCGGTGTGTGTGGCTTGGAAATTAGTAGTACACGAAAGAATCGGTGTGTGTGGCTTTTTCAGATTATTATTTATTGGTTGTAATATGGAAAACTAGACCGAGAGAATTAGTAGTACACGAAGAATCGGTGTGGCTTTTTCTTGAGTCACATATAAGATGCAGAGGCTGACTCAACCTCTCTATGTCCCTTCTTGATAACGTGCCACCTTTTTTTTTTTTCTTCTTTTTTGTCAGGTGGCCAAATATCGCTTTCACAAAACAACCTAGTAAATTATATTACAGTAATTTGGTATAATATAATTATTATTTTATAATTATTTCTCTCAAGTTAATTATAAATAAAATATATCTATAATTATAAAATATTGTGAGCTACTGTCTTTTCCGTTAGTTGTCCCACCTGTTGTGTTGTAGGCTTTGCAAACGGACATTAGTTATTATTATTAATCCGCATCTTCCTCTTATAGTGTGTTTTTCACGTTGTTATTGTAAACTATCTATCTCATCTCAGATAATTTGTTTAGTACTCAGATCATTTGTTACGTGTTACGCTATGCAGTTCAATTAGATGAGATGAGAAAAACCACACCTATAATAATAAATAACTTAAGGGAAACAAGTCAAGTCAGAAAAATGCATAAAAAGAAATATTCTATAGAAAAACCATAAAATATGAGATGCAGACTTTTTTTTTTCATATTTAGCACTTTTAAAAATAAGGTAATCCTAAAATTAATTTAAATATTTTCTTATATCAGAAAAATGTTAAATATAAGACTTTGACTATGTTATATATAATTAAGATTGGTGTATTAAACTAAGAATGTAGTGAAAGTAATATTGAGATAAGAATGATTAGTGAGTAGGATTATGTTAGGAAGGGAGGGAAGGGGTGGGATGAAGGGGGAGTGACAAGTGTGTTTGTGAATTTGAACTGAATGGAAAAAAAGGGGTTAGTGAAGAAGAGAGGTTTTTGAAGTATGGTAGGAGTTTGGAAAGGATGGACGTAAGAAAAGGCCACGCGTCCCACATTGAATATTGAGAAGCTGAGATATTCTGCAAGCGTCAATCGGCTTTGACATGCGGTCCCACACGTGTCTAAATATCCTTTGTTACGTAGATCGCTTTCATTGGACAACTGGAATAGCTACCATAAAGCGAACCTTCTCCCCACTCAACACCTCTCTACACCCACTCGCCATTACATGCCCTCTTTTAGGTCTTCAGCTTCTAATTCTAAAATTAAGATAATTTCATCTACCCTAATTATGAAAAACAAAAAATATTAAAATCTTAGAACAATTAGAAAATAAAAAAAAATATCATATGTGAGACAAGAGGAGGAGTATAAAAAAAATTAAAACTTTAATTAGTAGTATGAAACATTATTAATATATATAAAGAGACCTTTCACTCTAAAAAGTAATTCTAAATTACATTTTGAGGTATAATTAGAGTAAATCTTGATAATTTCATTGTGGTATTTATTTATTTTTATTTTGTGTAGAGTTGTAGTTATTTCTTACATAAGAAAATATTATTAGAGACAAATAAAAAAAAATATTTGTATTCTAGTTTTACTGCATCTATTATTCAAGACTTGAATTCAGTACTGCTTAATCCATTATTTGACGACCTAAGTATATTTGGAATAATCTTAACAGTGTCTAGTGACAAAAACAAGGTCATTATTGTTTCTTTCAATATGTCAGCCAATTCCATGAAGTCTTTTAGTGCATGCTTTAAACATTGAAATCTAAATCTTAATCTAGGGACAAAAAATCTGGTCAAATTATAGTTTATCTGTTTCTTTCAATAAATTATCTTTCTGTATCTAAATACTATTCATTCATGTCTATCTTCTAACAATTTTTGATTTTTTTATCTATTCACAAATGTTATGGTTAGGTTTCTCTAAAATTTCTGAACAATTTTTTAATTTTTACTCAAAAAAATTTATAATTATTATGTGAAACTTATTTTTTTATATAAAAATGGAATTAATTATTTAAAAATTATTTTTAATAGACTTATTTAAATAAAAATTAATTTAGTCTATAATTTCACAATTCAACTATGACTTTTGAAATAATTTTCACAGTTGTACCAAGTAAAATGCATAGTCCTGAAAAGTTATTTTTTATTCAAAATGGAATTAATTATACAAAAATCATTTTCAATTAAATTAATTTAAAAATAATTTATTCATAATTATCAATTATACATGGATTTTTGAAATAATTTTTCACAGTTGTACCATCTAAAATGCGTAGCCCATTTTCTATTTTATCTTAACAACTATTATTCTAGTTTTGATAAAGTATGGATTAAATGTTTAATATTTTGAATATAATAATTTATAAGTATTTTATACTAATAATACATTAAAACTTAATATGAAAAATAAATCATTGAGTTCATAAATAATTTATATAAAATATTTGATAAGAAGAATAAGTATGTAAAAATCATTCACTAAGCGGCATAGAATGTCTTCTTCCCCTAGTGTACTCCTAAATGCATAATAAAAACAATGTACTTTGATTTGATTTTTAAAAAATAGGAAGAAACATAAATATTATTTGGATTGGAGAATGGAAAGTGAGAGGAGTGAGAGAATTAAAAAGGAAAGTAAAAAAATTAAAGTTATTTATATTAAGAGAAATAATAAAAAATAAAATATATTTATTTATCATGGTTATTACAATAAAAGGTATAAATGAAAGCCATTTTTTTTCTCTTGATAAATGAAAGCAGTAAATAACGAAAGTGCGTGCTGTATACACCCAAGAGTTGCGCGGTGACTAGCGGTATCAAACCGAGAATCTCGTATTCTACTATGAAGCCACGTGGTGACATCCCCAACTGAGCGTCTTAGGAGACCGAAAAGTGGAACAACACTTCACTAAAGAACAATGCAATTTAATTAGTAATATTCTCCTATAAACAATAGTGTAGTTACATAATTAAAATAATTTATAATTATTTTAACGAATAGTATTATGCAATAATAATAATAATATTTAGAAGATAGATAAAATAATGAATAATTATAATTTGCGGGTGAAACGGAAATCAGGTGAGGTGAAGTTAAGATACAAAAAATGGAAGGTAAGAGAGGAAGGGAGGAGAGAGGAGAGGACCACATGCGTGTCTGAAAAAGAAGAAGGGTCGGAGCTAGCGTGGATGAAAATGATTGGTGCCACGTAGGGGTTTGAGAAAAAGGACACACCACGTGTAGGGAAGGGAAGAGAAGGAGCGATGAGATGAAGGGTTGAGATGGCATACGGTGCCCCTGACGGTGACGGGCAGGCTGCCCGTGTGGCCCCAGGTGAAGTGAACAATTGCTCTTTCTCTCTCATTCTCACCGCCTAGAAAACCTTTCTCCCCCAATCCCATTTCAATGGCACTGTCCCCTCTCGCAAAAGCCTTTCATTTCCTCCTATCAGGGCTCATCTCCTTCTCTCTCTCTTCCCTCCACGGTTTAACTATCTCTAAGTTTACTCCTACTGCAACAAAATCTCTCTTTCTCTCTGTTCATTTTGGAGCCTATAAAGAGCATCTCAATGGCTGGGATTTGCTGTAGAGTTGTTGGAGAAGGTGACACTCCTACTCCACTTGAACCCTCTCGCCCTTCCACTTCCACCCGCAGAAGTATGGATATCGTGCCGCTTAAGTACATAGCCGAGATGACGGTGCCCGAGTCTTCTCGGAAGCGCCCCAAGCTCGATCTCAATGACAGTGATAATCAACTTCAAAGTGACCAGGAATCCTCCGGAACCAAGGTTATGAAGGAGGACTCCCAATTGGTCAAGAACGAAGAGGAGGAAGACGTTTCCGACACTAAGTCCCTGACAGATGATGACTCCTCCGAAGACGAAGAATGTCCCAAGTATGGCGTCACCTCTGTCTGCGGCAGGAGGAGGGACATGGAGGATTCTGTTTCCATGCGCCCTTTCTTCTCGCTCGAAGACTTCCACTTCTTCGGCGTTTTTGACGGTCACGGTTGCTCTCATGTTTGTATTCTCACACTCTTCAACTAGTGCTAATGGATCTGGTTCTTTATTTTCTTAGTTATTTCAATTTGTTGTTGTTTCCACAGGTTGCCACTATGTGCAAGGAGCGGCTACATGAGATTGTGAATGAAGAGATTATGGATGGGGACGAAAATAATTTTGAGTGGAAATTGATGATGCAGAACAGTTTCGCTCGCATGGACGATGAGGTCTTTAGCCGGAGCCAGGGTAACCAGACTTTCAACTGCAGGTGCGAGCTCCAGGCTCCTCACTGCGACGCCGTTGGATCCACTGCTGTCATCGCGGTCCTCACCCCGGACAAAATTGTCGTCTCCAACTGCGGTGACTCCCGCGCCGTCCTCTGCCGTAACGGAGTTGCCATCGCTCTCTCATCGGATCACAAGGTACCACTCTTTCTCTCTACTAATCATTTCGCTTAATTTCATCCCGAGAAACAAGATAACAAAACGTATCGCTAACGTATAACAGTTTCTTGGTCCGTTTGGTGCGTTGTGCTTTGTTCAGCCTGATCGTCCTGATGAATTGCTCCGAGTGGAATCCAAGGGAGGGCGCGTGATTTACTGGGACGGCCCGAGAGTGCTGGGTGTGTTGGCCATGTCTCGAGCCATAGGCAAGTGAATGAATGAACCAGTTTTTTTGTTGTTACTTTAGCTTGAGGTTTGTGAAGTTGTAATGAAGTGTTACTTCCGTTTGTTGGTTCAGGAGACTACTACCTGAAGCCGTTTGTGACCTCGGAACCTGAGGTGACAGTGACCGAGCGAACTGATGAAGATGAGTGTTTGATACTGGCAAGTGATGGACTGTGGGATGTGGTGTCAAACGAAACTGCTTGTGGGGTGGTGAAGATGTGCCTGAAGTCGCAGAAGCCTCCGACGCCACCAGGGTCTCCGGGTGGTTATGTGACGGCGGACGGTTCCGACCGTGCTTGCTCTGATGCCTCAATTCTGCTGACAAAGTTGGCTTTGGCGAGACACAGTGCGGATAATGTGAGCGTGGTGGTGATTGATTTGAGGAAGGACCAAGGAGAAACTTCCCTTCCCTCTTCTTCCAGCTGCGTTTAACTAATGAATGCAACAAGAATGAGTGAATGAGTGCCCCTTTAAAGCACCATAACAGGCACTTTCACAGCCCTCTGTTTTCTTTCAGGACTAAGATGGGGGAGACAACATCTCCGAGGTCTGCTTCTGTTTAATCAATGTTTTTTTTTTTTTTTCCTTCCC